>ENA-UOOK01001281-UOOK01001281.1-fermentation-metagenome-genome-assembly--contig:-NODE-1281-length-33136-cov-12.389166_pt1 | contig 33136 bp, 45 predicted proteins | sample MGYA00245777_ERZ724023 | MGnify/ENA primary metagenome ERZ724023 (study PRJEB28704, sample SAMN03018312) | fermentation metagenome | biome: anthropogenic terrestrial biome; feature: soil...
GGAGAATACAGAAGGAAATCGTTAAGTGTGCATTCCGCGATAACAACCATCTGAGAGAAGCGCGGGTCCTCTCGGAAGCGGTCAATTTCCCGGTAAAACCTCGCACAGTTTTCCGCACCCATTAGAGTAGAATAGAGATCTTCGCAACCCTTTCCTTTTCCACCCTTCCGTTCCGCGAGAATACCAACCCACCCGGCAAAACCAGGGCCTCGATAATAAGCTTGATAATCGCCTACCTGCTGAATTCCTGATTTTTCTTTTAAGAGCATTGGCCTAACTGGATAGCCTAAATCTTCTTGTTTCCAAGGTAATTGCTCATTGGATGCTGCAAAAATGGTTATGTTTACGAGTTTCGCCCAGGAACCCACTCTTGTATTTAATTTTGATTGAATAGTTTCATTATCGGGGTATTCCTTAAGTGCTTCATGAAGTTCCCTTATTTCATCAATATATGACTGAATTGTTTTTTTAGGAGGCATTAATAAGCCCCCACTCGTCTACCTTTGCACCTAACCTCAGCTATGAACTCCCATGCCCCTTCAATTTCATCTCTCAACTGTTTACATGTGGCACCTTCTCGGCTCCTATTGATAATCCTCTCAGCACGTTCAGTGCGGTCAATTGGGTGAACATGCCTACGTTTGAATTCGTCCCACCGTGCACGTTCTTCAGGAGTGAGTTTCATGATCTGCCTCCATCACATTTTTGATACGTTCAATTGCCTCAGGATACCAAAAACGCAGGAGAGCAACACTAACAACCATCAAACCACCTTCTCAAAATAGATAATCTGTTCGTCTGGATGTTCATACCGATGTGCAAAAATACACCCAGAGCATTTCCCTTCAATGTGACAGATTGCAGTCCCTCTTATCCGGGGATCACAGGCAAGGATAGAACGGCTATATTGATTGTCCGTAGCCATTATATTCCTCTCCACAGTGTCAATAAAAAAAGAAAGAGTAGTCCGATGATTAGAAGATAAGTTCCTCTCATCAAGCCACCTTCTGAAACTCCATACACTCCCCGATATTATCATTCTCTGAATTACAATCAGCCTTCTTCGCACACGAATTACAAATGCTTTCAATAACAAACAATTTGTTAAACTGTTGAAGAAGACATTTCAAAAGAATCTGCTCTTTCTGTGTGATCTCCTGAGCGCGAATGTCAAGGGGAAGCTCAAAAAGAGGGTTTTCCGGAAATAATGCATTTTCACGTACATCAATGGACTTCAGAAGGAGGTTCTGAAATTTCTTTACAGAGGTTACAGGGATCATTAATAAGCCCCCATCATAGAAAAATTAAAATGGAAAGGGAGATTAATTTCTTCCAGAGTGATATCCCCGAGTACTTTTCTTCGATTGGCCTCGAATTTTTGACTGTGGGATTCACTCATTTCTTCATCTCCGGCAGGTCTCTTTTGACATATAAAAAATAATTAGCAGCAAATAGATACAACACTGCTAGAATCACGGCTGTAGCACATGTTTGATCAGGGGTCACGCTTGAACCACCTCCGCATAATCTTTCTTAATGTCAAAGCTGATATGTGCCTTTGGGATAGCCACTCTAAAACCCTGTTCACTCTCTCCCAAAAGTACAACTTCACTTCCTTCCGGAATCACATTGTTATCAGCCGTCCACTGTTTAAATCTCATAAAATATCCTATCATTTCAGAGGGATACACGATAGGAAGCTTCATCCCGGGTAGTTCTGTGGTTTTCTTGCGTGTATTTAATTCCCCGGCTTTGTCTTGCATTACAAATCACCTATCGTAATCGAAACACTTGCAGGAATCACAGTAGTCTTCCTAAACTGTTCAACAACAGGATGAACAGCAGCGTACCCCATCAGAGCTTTATCATCCCATGAATGCCTTTCATATTCTTTCTTAAAAGTAGCCTTTCCAGAATTACACTTAAAGGATTTTCCACTTGCCAGAACTTCCGATTTTATCTTTTCCTGAGTCTCAGTTATAATCTTCTCATAAGGCTCGGCAATGGCTTCAATTTCCTTCTCAAGAACCATAACTTTATCATGAAGTTCTCTGATTGCCTCGTTCCTCGATGCAATAGTTGCATATAATGTCTGAAAATCTGATTCTATACTCATTCTTATTTCCTCCTACACACAGGGCACAATCTTTCCAGATCCCCTTCAACCGCCACGAAAGACTTCTGGCAGTAATTACAAGTTCTCTGAACTATACTTTCATCAGCAGCCATCAGAGCATCAACCATAGCCACTTGCCCGAATCCGGTCATTTCAGAGCCTCCATAGCTTCTTGTGCAGTCATAAGGTCGGGGGTAACTTCAAGAGTAATCCCAGGAACAGGTTTTTCAGCGATGATCTTCAACGATCTCGCAATGGATTCGAGAGCTATAATTAGACGCTCATTCTCAGACATTCAAACCCCTCGAAATTGGATACTGCATCCATTCATAATCTGTATAGTAAAAATTAGCAATGTCAGTACGCTTCCCAAGATGGAAAACTACTCCTATAAAAACAGGATCTGGTGTTTTCTTTCGAAGCAAATTAAGATTAACAGTTTGTTCGCCTGTTTTTATCTTCTCAATCTCGATAACTTCAGAGATTCTTGAGATTATCTCTGGTACATCTTCCATGGAGTACCCTTTTTTTGTGCTCCATAGTTCAAAATCAATTATTCTTTCATTCAATTTTTATCACCATCTTATTTTAAAAAAACCGTTTTTCAAACTCCTATCAGGATTCGAACCTGAGACCAAGAGTCCAAAGCTCTTGATGATTGCCCGCTACACCATAGGAGTATACTGGCCCCGGCACCGCCAGGGCAAACGTACGCTGAGAACTGATCCGGTTGCCTTACACCTCTGCAAGGCTCGTTTTTCTGGTAGAAACAAAGATCCGTTTTTACGACTCATCCTACGTGTTTTTTTGTTATGTGTCCGGGTTGTCCCGGATGCCGTAAGAAGGATTCGAACCTTCATCACACGACTTTGCAGAAGTGGTCTGCCAGTTGATATATTACGGCAATTTGTAGATAGGCGCGGTATGCAAGACGCCTACCCAGGTGTTTGAGGTATAATCGCCGTACCGGGGAATTTCACCCCGCAGACCTCTATGCACAAAGGACGATTTTTTTGTCTGTCTCAGAGATTACGGCACGCGGTACACCCCTGTAGGAGGTTAACAGGGGTGTTTTATCGTGAAGCTGTCTTCCGGGTTTGAACCTGGAGGGGGGGGATTGTGGGGTAGTCTTTTTTGGGTGAAGAAAGAGACTTATCCAAACCCTTCATAAGACAGCATTAAGCTCAAATTTTAACAGATATCGGCTTGATGCCTTTTTCAATGTGCAGGGATTCAAGCCCCCTTCTCACGATATCCCGTTTTGCTTCTGCTACTGATTTGTACATCACCGGTACAAGCCTTTCAAGTTCTGTGTTTTGAATATCTGTTAAATCTTTGTCCATTTAGATACTACCTAATCAGTAATAATCTTACTGATTACTACTAAGTAGGTAATACTATTATAAATACCTTATCTTTTTGTTTGAGTTATACCACTAATAGAATACTATATGGGTGTGGAAAGGATACTTTATACCACTATAAAGGTATCATGAAACTTATATATAGAATCCTCTCTAATTCGGTATCGATGACAGAAGAAGTAGAATCGTCGGGGAACGTAATCAAAACATCAGTTTCTTTACCACCATATTTATACGAATGGCTCCAATCCGTAGTGAAATCCAATAAATCTAAATTTCCGTCAAACTCATCGGTTGTAGTAATTGCACTCGCGGAACTCAAAGGCAAAATAGATTCTAAAGATATGATCACCGCCTCACATAAAAACGAACGTTCTGATTTCGAGATGTTCTTAGATACATACTTCCAAACTGAGGAAGGTATTGAATATTTGAAAAAATTAATGTCAAAAGAACACAACGATTTGCCAAAAAACGGTTTCAAAAGACGTATATTTTTAGAATAATCCTATTTATATTCAATATCTAATATATGTAGTCGTTTTTGAGAGTATACCGAAAACAGCATATACATTGATACTGCATTTTTATTTTTGGTGATTTCTATAAAAACGGCTATTCTTAAATATGGTATAAAAAATGCATGGTATTGTAATAGATCCTATTCATGACACTAGGTTTGTCGTCAATGTACTCATAATAGCAGATGAATACGAACGCGACGACAAACTGTATGATGTTATGATAACGGACGTGGTAACAGAAGATCAATTTATACAAGATATTAAAAAACGGGTCAATTGCCTGGATAAACCCCCATCTGAAATCAGGGAGTTTCTACGAAACGAAATGAGAATATCAGCGTCATACGCGGATGAACTCATGGGACGCATTGTGAAAGTAGAATCACTGTAATTCAGTGCCCGCCGAGAAGAGGCCTCAGTCCTGGTAAGATAGAAATCTTCTCAACGAGCACATGTAGTACATCATACTAATATATAATTGTAATTATATAAGTGTTAATCATTATACAAGTTTCAATTTCTTTTGAAATAACTCTTTCATCAATCCCATTAATCACGTTTTCACTTTCGATTGCGTTCTATTTTTTCTCGAATATGCCTTTCTGCATTTATCTGAACATGTCTCTTTTCGCGGGTTCGCAGTTTCAAACAGTTCCCCACAATATTTACACGTTTTTTTAATCAATTCTGACAAATTACCCCGTATTACCTCTGTATTACTTGGTATTACGCTCGCAGGAGACTCAATCTGCTTGTATTCCATACTTTTAAAATAATACGTAAAAATACGGAGATCTTCGATTTCTCTGTTCAAATCAGCTATTCGCCTGTCTTTTTCCTCAAGTAATTCGCGTATTATGCGAGTCTGAGCGCGTAATTCATAGAGTTCTGGGGAGTCCCGTATTTCGTTTGTCTTACTTGAAATATTCTGTAAGTCACGCGTAAGACGTTGTATTTCTTTGTCTTTCTCTTGTATTACCGATTCAAAAAAAGAAGTCGATTGATATGTATTACTTAGTATTATTTCCAAGCTTTGTGTAATACAGTCAGTTTTATCATCGAATTTTTTAAGTTTTACAGCTTCTAAGAGTTTATTATGTAAGAGGGTTGGGATCTTAGCTGATATTGACGTTTTTGGTTCTTCCTGCATGATAGCGTATTACACTGTAATACTTAAGAAAGTTACGAAATTGTTAAAAAATGATTAAAAAATAGTGATTTTAATTATTTAAAGAATATATTTTTCTATCTGAATCCCACTGACATAAAGCAAACCGCCCGTCAACTACTTTATTGTACCATATTTTAAACGTGAAATCCTCAAATCTTACTACATACGCTTTTTCTTTTAATTCTTTCGAGAGCCATATTTGAGTTTCCTCTCGAATTCTCTGCACAGCTTTATCTATATTTTCCACTAAAACTGCATTAACCCATGTAGGGGCTGCGTATGATAAGTCAGTACAATACTTTGAGTATGAAATTGTATGCAGGTCTTCGTTTTTGATATAAGTTAGTTCTCCAAGACACGCGACTAACATTATTCCTCCTTCTTGCACTCTTTTAACTTTTTTTGTAATAACTCTATTTCTACGCCTCTTCTTTTATATCCTTCTATTATCTGTCGCAAAATTGCATCATCCGAAGGAGATCCAAATTCAATACCGATTTCTCTTATTTCGTTTAAAGTCCATTCACCGATTCGTATAGGTTTTGTTTCCATACTCCTTAAAGTGTAAAAAGGGGTATATATAACTACTTATTGTAGTAAAATATGCTACAAATTGTAGTAAACTATAAATACTTTCAAACCTATTACTTATTGCAGGACATAGAACAATGTCCTGACTTCTAATAATCAACTCTAAAGAGGCCAATCAATGAGTGTTTATAACCAAACCAAAGCGATCCAGAAAAGAAGCCAGTACGCAAGGTATGGCAGAGATAACAACGTTCTCCTCTTCGAAGAATGGCTCCCAGGAAGAATCGAAGGTATGAAGAGAAACGGTTTTGACATCAGATCAAAGACCATCAATGGAACTGTTATGGTAGGACTCCAAAAAGGCTGTGAAAAACCTGTTATCATCACTGAGACACAGTTCAAGGATGAACTGTATAATCAGTATAAGGAGGAATATCTTTCAAGGTTTGGGTTGAACTGTTCAATTCCGTTTGAGGAAAACTCGGGGATTATCGCATGAACCCCTATTATATCCTCACAACCGGGTCATCCGTGTATACTCGGCGAACAGAAACCGAGGTCCAGAAACTCATCGCTCTTTTTGAGAGGTGTGGGATGACCTACACAAAGGAGGTCTTTTAAATGCCCCCTGAAGTATGCGGGAACTGTGAATTTTGGATTCGCGTAAACGTTCCCGAACAATTAATGGGAACCTGTTCAAAATATGAACGCAGGAAACACCGAGACGGTGTCTGTATAAATAAAAGAGCTGCAAAAAATGAATATTGAGGGTCTGGATGGGGGACGAATACGCTTATCAAGTGTATTGGGTGGATATGTGGGGGAAAGCACATTATTCAGATATAATATACTCTGAATTAGAGGCTGACAAATTCGCAGATGAGAGGATGTATGCGGGGGCAATGCATTATGATCCTCCAAGGGTAATTGTTTTGGAGTTATGAAAATGACTGAAGAAACGCAAATACCGGAATGTTGTAAAAAGTATGATGAAGTAACAGGATTAATAACTGAGTTTGAAGACGAACTTTCAAGTTTAAACGAAGAAAAAATACAGGCAGTCGACACTATAACGGAATATCTTCAAATTATAAAAAATGCAGATGATCTGAATATCCAGATAGAATTCTTTAAAACTCGAATTATAGAACTTGATAAAGAATTGATGAGTATTCATTCGAGAATGAATGATAAACAACATGAGTTGCAGACATTATATGAAAATCAGACAAAGATATTGAAAGAAGTTTATTATACAGGTTATGTAAAAATATTAAGTAATTGGATTACCGGAACTGAGCAAAAATGGATTACGAAAGAAGAATATACGAAGTACGAAAAATCCATATTTGTTCAAAGGTTAGTATGAAAAGAACTAAGTTTCCTATTAAATTATCAATCTTAAATCTCTATTAACAGTATCCTAATAAATCAAGTCCGGCTATCAGTGGGGGAATAGTCGGACATTTCATCTGTTTTTCAGTAAAATATCAATCGCCTGAGTAAAAACCTATTCCATTTTGATATTTCCCTCGGCTCGATAATAAGCTTCATGGATTTTCAAAATTTCAACAGGCGTTTTATATCGACTTGCCGGAAGAAGATGCCGTTTTTCAATATCAATAAACCTTATTTCCCTTCCTCCTTCTTAGGGACAGTCTTAATTAATCTATTATTCCACGCAATACAATCATGTATCATCTCTTTTGCCTTTTCCTCGTCAATCGTTCCGTCTTCACCAGGAGCTAACATCCTGAGATAATCAACGAGTTCGTCATCCATATTTAACTTCGTAAGCGCGTTCCCGTTCTGTTTTTTGACTGCGTGTATAATTTCTGAGGGGACTATCAATTTGGATAGCCAAATGTCAATATATCCCTTTTTCAAGAGATATCCTACAAATCCACTAATAGCAACCCCTACAAAAGCCCCACATTTCTCAAGAATTGCTATCGTGGCGTCATCAATTATAATAGACATCTGTCCCTCATGCGACAGACTGTCTTAAATACTGTCTCAACCTGGCCAATTTCAGTTTTAGAAATTCCACAATCATTAATAATTCTCCTCGATCAAGTTTTTCAGGTCAGTAAAAACAGGATTACTCAAGATCTCTTTCCCGTCTGCAATCAGTTTCTGGGCTTCCTCGTTTGAGATGTCCCCGTCGCTTGCAGCAAGTTCAAGGGAATTTAGTAGGCTACCAAGATTTGAAAGGAGTCCGAGAATAAGCCCGCTCTCTTCTACAAACAATTTTATAGAGTTTTCAGCAAGTCGAAGCTGTGGGGAAAGTTGTTTTAGTTTCAGAGCAAGTACAGCGGAGGCCGTTGCGAAAAGTACAGTTAAAAGTCCTATAAAAGGTTGCGCGTCCATATATACACCTCATAAAAAAAATATGATATTGTTAATAAAAAAGGAAAATTGATTAGAGTCTCTTGACCAATATTTTTCAAACCTTCAAATAGATTTCCATTACTCTTCCCCCAATATGGGCTTTGAGGTCTTCTGAGAGGTTCATTGCGTCCTGTTCAGAGGTACAAATAATTTGAATACGTGCAGGAGTTCCAACAGGCATCTCTTCTTCTACAGGAGGTTTACCTGGGTCTACGACAGGATCTGTGACAACGTCTTCATACGAATAAGTGTAAGTACACAATTTCATCAGTGCTTTTGCAGTTCCTGACGTTTTAAGCCGCCATCGAAGAACCACATCCTTTCCGGCACCCACAAAAATATCAACAGCTTTACTTTTCTGCTGATAACTCGTTTTCCCTTCTTCCCATGTTGCAAGAGGTTCGGCTTTCCCGTCAAGAGTTATCCAAGCGGTAGCAGTTACCCCGAAGGCAGCCGCCAAAGAGCAACCTATGGAAGAAATTCTTATTTTCTTGCCTTCTTGCCCTCGAATGGTTACGGTTTTTTGTATGCAGCCCGTCTTTGCACAGTCTTTGTATAGTGTTGTGTACACATTTCTAACATCAGTTACTATGGTCATTATGCACGCCTCAATATTGTTCTTCTAGGATACTTTTCCTTGATAGTCTTAAGCTCATTTTCCGAACAATCAAACATCAAAAAAGCCGGATTTTCAATTACTGGCTCAGGTTTTTCAACAACATTATAAAGATCTCTGACATTTCCAGAATATGAATTCCCCTGAGCTATAACTTTTGTATATTTTTGTGGTTTCAAATTACACAATGCAGTACCGGAAGCAGTGCCTACCGTATTACTTCTTTTAGTCCCATTGAAAATATTATTTTTCACAACTGCTGAATATCCTGAACCGGAAGCAGACACCGAAACGTATTCCCCAAACAAAACACCATACCCGAGACATCGACTAAATGTGTTTTGTTCGACCACTACATCATCCCAGCCCTCACATGTTATTCCGCCTACACCAGGGATATGATGATAATCTGAATCCATATTTCCACAGTTCGAAAATAGATTATTTCTAACTGTCAACCCCGACGCTGCCGATACGGATTTGTTAGACGTCCCGATAATCCAGATCCCCGGCCCCCATGTGTCATGCACGTCATTATTTTCTATTATAATATTTCTAGAGGACATTCCAGATGTACTATTTTCTACCTGCATCCCAGGACTCGATGCCCGCCCTCCATTTTTGTTGATAATATAGTTCCCATGCACATGTCCGCCGTCAACGTGTCGGAGCCTGCATCCTGAATTTGTCCGGAGTTCCACGTAATTATCAAAGACGTCGATGTTTTGGCCTTTATCGATGTATACCGCATCATGCCCACACCGAACGATTTTATTTTTATAATAGTTAACATTTTTTACATTTGTCAGGCGTGCGCCGTCCCCCATACTGTCATGGATATGACAATCATGTATTGAGATGCCGGATGCTCCTGAGAGTCCTATGAAATTGTGAAATCCTTTTCCGAGAATTGTAGTTTGATTATTTGAATTTCCATCAAATGTCAATCCTGAAAACTCAAACCCCGTTCCTCCATAGACTTTAGAACCGATAACGGGAGTCATCGAGGGAAAAATGGAAGTAGAAATGTGATCTTTTAGCCGGAAGACTGTATTATTTCCGGAGAGTTTCACACCAGGGAAGAATTTAACAGGGGATGCAATTTCAATATCATTTGTGGAAAAAATAAATTCAGTAGGCGTGTTGCCTGCGGTATTAATGAGATTTTGTAATTTTTGTGAGGAATCAATAGAAGAACCTACAGAGACGGTTTTCATATTAAGAAGTAACACGAATGAGTATAAAAGAGAAAATTAAATTATTTAGTATAGTTTATAAAAATAATAAGAGAGTTAAATAGTTAAAGGTTGGTCATTGTTAAATACTGTAATGTACTATAATAGTACATATGAGTACAAAAAATATTATCCAAGTCGATTGTGGAGAATGTAATATACAATCACTTGGAAGGATTTCGATAAAGAAATATATGAAAAGGCATGGATTGAAAGATGGTGATACTGTAAAGGTGATACTTGAAGTTAAGGAAAGTGAAAAATAATGGAAGAAAACGAAGTCGCTATAGCTTTTCCATTAGATGATTACCATGTAGAAAAAATAAATAAACTCTGGAAAGCAAATAAAATTAACTACGCTGATTTCAAATTCATTCCTATTCAGTACAATTCTATCATGGGTGAATATCTAAATGAATATGATATCCAACTTGAAACTAATGTGCCTCATATAGTCCTTGTTATACGACTGTATGATAATGTAAATCATGATAAAATTCAAAAATGGTTTGAATCTGAAGGTTTCAAGATAGTAGGGATCAGTGAGACAATTACATGCGCTGAATGGCACAATGGGATTAAATTTGAACAAGTTTATGCAACTGAAACTACAAAATATAAACATACAAACACTATCAAAAGAAGAGACATACAATGAAATGCGAATCATGCCAAACCGAATTTACCGGAGAATCCTGTCCAAATTGTGGACTCAAACCGCATAAACAACGCTGTAAAAGCTGTTCTAAAAAGTTTTACTCTAGTTATCTAAAAGGAGGCTTCTGTCCTGATTGTTTTGGAATGTTAAAAGACGTCCCATATAAAAGCCCTCTTCTTGCGTTTGTGTTTTCAATTATACCCGGAGCTGGTCATGTTTATTTAGGAATGAAAGAACGAGGGGCAGGTTGTTTTCTGCTGTTTTGTATTTCATTCTTGACCTTGATAGGATGGATTTTTATAATTTTGTTTTCTGGAATTGATGCTTATATTTTAGCAAATCAAATGAATAGGTTGGATGGATATGAATGAAGATAATAAAAGAAATGCAATTGTACTAGATATCAAACCAAAGAACTCTAAGTTTTTGGATGCCCTGTTACAAGTGGATGGGTGCGATAACCCTCTTTGGATTGAAGTGATTCCAACTGTTAAAGTTGGAGATTCCGTTTTTGTAAGCGAGTATTCAGTTAAAAAAATCAATTAACGAGAAGAGATTTGATAACTATGACACAACTATACATTGATGGAATTCGCATTAATGGATTGACATACGATATTGGAATACCTGACATGCGAGAACGTAAAGCTTCTTTTAGTTATTATCTAATTTCTGAAGATGAAGGACAGATACTTCTTGATAAGGCTATCTATAACGAGAATGAAGTCCATGAGTACTTTTTATCAAACGATTGCCAAACATGGGAATTTCAGGGAGAAGTAAGTAAGTACAATTTAATTCACGATGAGGTAAACCTTCCAATGGGCTTTTACGTGATGTTTATTGAAGTGGAGTTATGCGGTAAATTTAGGTATACCCGAAATGAAAAGCTTGTAATTGAAAGGGATTTTACAAATCTGTGGAAGAAAGGGGAGCAAGAGGCAGCTAAAATTTATGAAGAAATAATTAAGAAAAAAGAGTTTGAACAAAACGCATTGCCTAAAACATATGATGTAAATTTAATAAACTGACAAGCTGAATTAATCTGCCCTAGTTGTGCAACCGAACTAAAATTTCATTGGAATTTAGATGTTTGTATTATTGAAGATTGTTATAATTGCCATACAAAATTTAAATTAATACCTGAAGAACTCCAACAAGAGAAGGATTAATTTAAATTACTTTTTTGTTTCTTTTTTCCACACGCCATAATCTCACCTTATTTACACTGATTTTTCTTTGCTGTCTTAACCGCTTTTGAAACCTGCCCGATATAATCATAAGCGGTCTTTCTCACTTTTCCCAAATCAAGGGACGTTGTATAATCCCCACCATCTATTAAATGAGATATCCTTTTCACAGTCAAATTAGTATGAATATAATCTCCGTTTAGATCAATCGAAGGAAACTTGCATTGAACAAGGTCGCATAATTCGACCTCGGGGGTTCCCATTAAAACAGCCTGTCCTGAGACTTCAGGAGTTTTGGCTTCGGTTAGTAGTCCAGTTGCTATAGTTTTACATTGGGGGGTACTTTTCACCCATGTCTGAGTCTCAACAGCCGCCCGCCGCCCATAGAGCGTGCTTAACGCGGTATCCTCATCGTAATCAGTATACTGAGAGCCACCCGATGGCGTATCCCCATTCACTCTATAATAAGTTCTTACTCCTGTTCCTGCTATTTCAAAGTCTGCACTTAATACTCTCGGAGTGCCTTCAATTATTTTGTACTTATCTGTGGCAGTCGCGGGAAATGCTTTCCATTGAATATATCGAGTTGATAAATTACCATTTAGATAAGTAGGAACAATTTTTATAGCCCAATCATAACTCGCAACTTTCTCCATATCTGCAAAAAGATCTGACATATAAGTTTGATTTGCAGTAGTATCATACTGTGGAAACGTTTTTCCAGTATCAGCATAACCAGAGTCATAAGTCAACCTTGTAAGATATTTTTGAGCATAATAAGATAAAACCGTCTTTGCGTCCTGAGATGTATGTGTGTAAGTCTCTGTTATGATAGCTGTTTCCGCTTCTGCTTCATGTCCTTGAGCATATATAGTGACATTATTATTATTGTCGGAATACTCGCAGGATAGATCCATTATTCGACCTTGGAAGATATCCTGCCAGATCGTTTTTTCATTGGGATTCATTTTTATTGAAACTTGCAACCTCACAATATCATCGAATCTTAACTGAGAAATGTATGTAGACGTGGACCCTATTATATTGCTGGCAATTTCAATTTCAGCATATGAAATAGAAAAAGGATACGACTGTTGAGTGCTTGCCCTTAGCACAGAAGGATAATATTTTTCATGAGTTGTAGGCTTTTCAATCACTAAACGAGTTTGAACCCACCTGATCATGATTACACCAACATGTCGGCATCTCTATATTTCAGTGTCACAATTACGCTAGACGTTGAATCAACAACCGCCCCGAATGTGTTTACCTGCCCTTTGAATATTTTTGGATGTTCAGCGTCTATCGTTACAAGGCTTGCATACATGAAAATAGAGTTTATCCTGAGTGTATCAGTTCCACCACTCGCAATTTTTAGATGGAATTTTGTAAGACCGTTCAAGATGCAATCAGTTCCACTGTTCAAGAGCCTATAAGCCTGAGCGTTGCTGATATCCGTTGTTGTATTTCCATCGAGAGGATACCAAGTTCCGGGGCTTCCCGCGTTATCTTTAGCTATATAGATAGTCGGTGCTCCTGACATAACATTTAGGACAATGTAAGGAATCCCGGTGATTGGGTATTTTGTGTCGAATTTATAAATCAAATACCCTGTAGCATTAAACAAGAGCATCTTATAATCATCATAATAAGTAACATAAGCAGAATCGGTAACTGTATATTCATATGCTGTATCTGCAAAATTTTCACTATACTGATAACTTCCCGTTCCATCTGCGTTTATTGTAATTTTACAGCCAGGTTTCAACTCGTTACAAACTTCCATCCGAGTAAGAGTATCAGCCTCGTTATAAATTGAAATAGCAGAGGATGTCACGGAAGGGATAATTTCAGTGTAAGTAAAAGCAAAATTATCCATATATGCTCTGCCGGCTGTACTTGAAGTTCTCATATATACTTTGATTGTAACAGTTTCATTCGTTGCTGAATAAATTTCACTATTATATTTTCTTGTAGCATACGAGGAAAGCCTAGTAGTAGACGAGAATACAACAACCTGCGTTTCCGCACCTGAATTAATGGAAGCGGCTTTTACCGTCACTCTTGCATATGCCGTTAATCCTGAAACGTTAGCAGTTGCCAATAAACAAGCAAATTGGTCAAGTCTATATTTTTTTCCGTCTGTGAGTGCAGGGAGAACATAAGTAAACTCTAGAGAATATGAAGTCAGATATTCAGAATGAATATCTGGATCTGTATACGTTTTTGTATCTCCATCGGTTTCATTCGTTCCGCTTTTTGAGGTGATTGCAGTCACTTCAACATCAGGGATAATATCTACATGTCCGGTAGTTGTGATGTCCTGCCCTGTAGTACCAAGTTCAAAATCGGAAGCTCTTTCAATCAAAACGTCATCGCAATATACCTTCGCTCCTGAATTTAGAGTGTCAACTCCATGAATCCGGATATAGGCATCGACAGGGGCAGTATCAAATCTTATTGTATCCTGCAATTGGGAATATTCACAGTCGGCATCCCAGAGAAGCTGAGTAATTATCGAATTTCCAGAATAGATATCAACAGATAATTGACCATGAGTTAAACCGGTTACTGCTCCCCATGCACTGACCACGTAAGAAACCCCTGGATCAAACATAATGTACTGAGTTGAACGCCCGATGTCTTCTGTAAGTCCATCCCCTGATATCTCTAACGCATATAAACCGTCATGTGCAACTGAATCACTTCTAGTCTGCCCTTCGCTTTCAAGAGTCCAGCTAGCCGGGGTTTGAATGCCTCCATAATCAGAGGAGGTCATTATCCTGTTATTTGATCCTGTAGAACTTACTGATACAAACTGATTAAGATCAGAAGAATAACAGACAGAATTCCAGTTATTGTCGGCAGGAGTGTCACAGAGAACCCAATTAGCCGCATCATTTGACCTCATTGCTCTGTTTCCTGTACCCGACTTCGCAACACATACCAAAACCGAGTCTTCAGGAGACCATGTAAGCCCCTGCCATGCGTTGTAGGTATATGAGACAGTTGCTCCACCTGCTCCATCGAATTCAGTTACTTCATATCCTATAAGGGTAGCATACGCCCTATAAGACGAATTCGAGGATTTCATATAACACTGAATAGTTATTGCCTCATTTGCAGCCGTTTCAAATGTTACATCCAGTGTTTTGTCTTCATACGTCTGAGAGACAGAAGAGAATTCAGCCAGAACTGTTTCTGTTTTTGTTGCGGTTGTTGCGGTAATTTTTATCCATGCTGTTTGTCCGGTCTGTGCGGTCCTTAACTGGCAGAATACCCGGTCAATTCTCCAAATGTGATTATTTGTAAGGGCTGCAACTGAGAGAGTAGGCCCACCAGGATATTGAGTAGAATAAGCTGTGACTCCAGAACTATATACCCATCCTTCGGTTGTTGTAGATGTCGTTGTAGCTACATCAGTTCCAGTTCCAGGGGTAACTATAGACCCACATACAGGAGTTGTCTGCAAGGTCCATTCATCACCATCAGGAGAAGTTACAATCTGCTGAGTTCCATCTTCAGTACATGCAACAAAAAGACCAAGTGTTTCAGCCCATACAACACTCTTAAACTTCTGAGCAGGAGAAGGTACAGAAGAAGCTAAATTCCAAACTTCACCATAGTCAACAGAACTCATTATATTTCCATCATAGGAAACCGCAACCAATTTTAGGAGGGATTGTGAGTAACAAACTGAAACCCAAGTGTTTGCATCTTGGGTATACGTTGCAATTGACCACGTTACTCCACCATCATCTGAATACATGGCTCTGCCAGTACCTGATGATGCAACCGCGACATAACGGTAGACAAGATCAACGTCGTCCCTAACATAACATACAGAATTCCAGTTGTTATCGGCAGGCGTGGTTCTCGCAGTCCATGTTATTCCATCGTCTGAAGTCATGCACCTGTTTCCAGACCCTGAAGAAGATACTGCAACCCATCTTCCCGGCAAGAGGTTCCCACCATCAAGCCCGATGGAATACCCCCACGCAAGCCCCCTCCAATTATTATTACAATTTGTTGCGCTTGTGAGTCCAGAAGGAACTGACCATGTATCACCGTCAGAGGATATCTGAACGCCATTATTGCTCCCACCCGAAGCAACCGCGCAATATTTTGCAAGCTCTCTTGACCATCTCACACAAGTCCATTCAATATCCGCTACACTCGTAGCAGTTGCCCAGGTCATCTCGCTTGAAGTAGCCCAATCCTCAAAAGAAGGATTTTTCAAGAGATTACCAGCGTAAGTATCATCTGCGGACCACGTACTCGATCCATATACATGCCTGCCCCTTACCTTCTGAGAGGCACTTTCTTTGTGAGGTTTTTCCATTTGGTATAAAATAGAATAAGGCTTTGCATTCTCAGGGACATCGGTTGTAAGTCTCAATTTAGAACTATGGTCAACCGTGAGACCCCTGCACAGTGTACCCGCATAAGGACCGCCTAATTCTAGCTTAGACTGACCTCTTGAAGTGTCGTACCATGCAGCCATAACCTCATCTAATTCATCAATAGAAAACGCAAAACAGTCTATGACAAGCCCCGTCCCCTTGAACCCAAAGTCTGTTAAGTTATCTCCTTCTATGCCCGGAGCTTTCTTTTGTCCTACTGATTTACCACCGTCAACGGCTAATTCTTGCCAATTGAATTTTACCCCGTTTATGTAGCCCTGTCTTGGTTCAGTTGAATCATAATAATTGGTTAATTCCTCTTGAATAATCCGTATCGGAGGGATATATCTTGTAGTAGGGGTTGTTGTCCCCCCGGTTGAAGATCCTCCTGAATATGCACCGTTTGAGGTTGTAGAAGTTGAGATTGGAGTAACTTGATAGTAGTCTCCTGTAACATTTCCGCTTGAATAATTTTCTTCTGCGTATACAGCCATCTTGGATGGAACCATATTCAAGATTCCGTATCCGCTAACAGGAAGCATACGAGTGGGATCTGTTGCGAGAGTAACCTTCGTATTCAGAATATTGTTATTATTTACCTGCATTGTGCAGCCTGAAGCAATGGAATCGAGAACAACAATTCCAGCATTATAACAGCCTGAAATTGTATTATATTCGATAGTAAGCCCATTACCCCACTTCCAGAGACCAATACCGCCGTTATATTTGATGTTATGCATCCATCCACACGCGGTTATTGTATTATTCCAAATATGAACAGTCTGTGCGGTTGTCCCGGCTGCTCCATAGGCATCCATCAGGAGAATGCCCACGCCTGCTCCGTCAGTTATTGTATTTTCGTAAATGTTAATATTTTGAGTAAGACGTGTTAAACCGTATGAAGCAGGTTCGTTCCCTATCTGAATTGCTCCGTTCCCGTTTGCCCCGGTTCCTGCGTATTTGTGAGTGTCATTATCATGGATGTTAATATTTTGACAGTTGTCTAGTCTCACACATGAATTACACTTCTGAACGATGTCATTAGTATAGATATCTCCACCAACCACATCTATGAAGAATACGCCCTCATGTCCCATTACGTCAACGTCATTATAATAATATTTGATATTTTCACCATGAGTAAGCCTCAATCCATCCCCTAAACTGTCATGGATTTTCATATTATAGACGGAAATATTCTTCACCGGACTACTCGCAGTGCCGGTTATCTGGATACAATTATAATAGGCATCTCCCTCAGATTCCGTTTGATTGGCTCTGTTTCCATCAATCTCGAAACCGTGAATTTTTATATTGACGGAGGCATGACCATTACCTTCATACTGCCTAATGATTCCAACCATTGAAGCCCAACCAGCATTATTTTTCAGGCGAAGGCAGGCAGTAGAATCACCGGTTAATTCAGTATTATCCCCTAGGAGGACAGAGGTTTGAATATCGTAAGTACATGGACCTTTTAGGTATACAGTACTTCCAGGATTAGCGACAGCCGCCGCTAGTGCAGAGTTTATTTCAGATTGGTCATTTGTCCCGTCTACAATGTATGTAGCCCCTGAACCTGAAGGACCTACCGTGTAAGTAGTCATTTAAACCGCCGATTTTGTTTTAGTGGTTGAGGTTGATGTACCGTAATTGTTGACTGTGTTAACTCTATTATTGTTGTAAACCGTCATGTTTGCTTTTCTAGAAGCTGCTTCCCAATCTGTGTAACCATACACACTGCTCTTGTTGCTCCCTGAAGATTTAGAACTTGAAGAACTCCCTACTTCCATAAGTTTTGAAATTGTACTCTTAGCCTGGTTATAGACATCTACAAGTTTGTTGTAGACCCCACCAAGTCCTGAAATGGTTGTGGAGAACGAGAATCCTCCTAACGTGGAAAATGTACTATTAGCATCCTTTCCTTTCTTATCAGCATCAAGGGTTTTTGTTCCTACAGTGCCGAGATTTCCAATAATACCCCCGAATGGAAGCCCGTTAGTAGTGCCAAAAGTAGAATTTAGAGTGCCTGCCTTTCCCGTATCATCCTGAGTATTAGAGCCAACTGTTGTTAGATTCCCCTGAATTGTGGAAAATGGAAGTGTGTTAGTGGTCCCAAAAGTAGAATTGAGTATTTCGGCTTTGGCAGTGTCGTCATACTCTAGTGTTCCTAAATTTGTAAGATTCCCGTCAATTGTTGTGAATGGAGTTGCATTTACATTATCAAGGGACTGCTTAAATAAATCTGCTTGGTTGGCTGCGTCTTTTTCTACGATAGTCATTCCAACTACTTCACCATTAACAACAGAAAACGAGACAGTACCAGCGCGGTTAAGTGCTTCTTCCCATGTGATCACGCTATCATTAGCAGTATTCACGTTTCCGTCTACAGTTGTAATTTGCCCGTTAAGGTTGTCTAATTTTGTATTATCAAGAACGACTACATCATTTCCCATATCCTTGATAAGTTTGTCAAGAGTTCCAGATTCGAGTTGAGCATCTGTTAAACCATCTGTCAGGATTGTAATTGCTCCCCTGGTTGTATCAAAAGTAACTGCACCCATGCCTTCAAGTTTTGTAATTGCTCCATCTGCTGAAACTTTGACAAGTTCGTTATTATCATTTAGGATGATTAATTCATCATTAAGTGTCCTGATACCTCTTCTGAGGTCGTCCACGTCAACACCGGAAGTAAAAGATATTCCTGCTGTAGTTTTCGTTTGAACATCCTGCATTAAACTCTGAACAGCTTCCTGATATTTTGTAGCCGTCTCTGTCATTGAGTTAGTAACTTCATCATTTGCTGCCACAACATCATCCGACATTTCCCAAGCGTATTTACTCCACCGGGAATATGCATCTCCGGCAATTTCAGTAGTTCCATCTACAGAATCCCCTGCATCACCTGTGGAGAGTTCTAATTTCTTCGCGGCTTCTTCGTAGAAATCCGCAGATTCGTGGACGTTCTGAACGCCTTCAGACCATTTTGTTTTTATTGAATCCCATGCAGTACCGACAGCAGAAACCGCGCCGCTTAAACCTAGATCTTCAGCTATTCCTGAGAGTGTTTCTTTGAATCCGTCTATATATCCAGAGATATCCGAGATAGCTTCGCTTATAGTTCCTGAAAGACCATACCAGACAACCCTACCCATATCATAAAGGAGATCAAACGCATCAGATACTAATCCGGTTTTTTCTTCGATGTATAGTAGAGCGACCCCTACAGCTACCGCAGGACCGGCAAAACTAATAAATCCTGCAACTACTCCAGATAAAGTCAGATCCAAAGCACCGAGAACAACCCCTACCCCATCTATAAGAATTCCAAAAGCACCGAGAGCAGTAACTACAGTTAGCCCGATTGTTGCCAGCCCTGCAAAAGCAATAACTGTTTTCTGAACCCAATCAGGGAGCAGAGAATAAGCAGTTGATAATTCTGTAATCACCTTTACCATAGGTTTTAAGAAAAATGCAACATCTTCACCAATAGAGATTTTTAAATTTTCAAATGCTGCATTAAGCTCCCTTACTGCACCACCGAGACCCCCCTGCATCTCATCTGTCATTTGCTCCATGTAGCCGACATTATTCTCTAATTCGGCTGTGTTTTCTCGGAGTGATTGAGTGCCGGCTGTGATAATAGAGTACATCATAGGTCCGGCTCTCTGACCAAAAATAGTAACAGCGTCATTTAAAGTAAGCTGTTTATTATGAAGAACATCAATTACCTCATAGAGGTCTTTATTTGTGAGGTTTATATCATTCGCAGTAAGATTATATTTTGCTAAAGCATTTACAGCCGCGTTTGTGGGGCTGATCATCTGAACAAAAGCCTGTCTGAAATTAGTTCCTGCGGTAGTTCCCCGGATACCTGCATCCGCAGCAGCCATCATCAAAGCAGTTGTTTCTTCAAGGGAAATATTAAGAGGAGCAGCAGCTTGAGCCGCGTATTTTAGAGCAAATGCAAATTCTGAAATTTCGGCTGTAGATTCATTAGCACCCTGAGCAATGACATCCCCTATATGACCCATATCCTGAGCAGTCAGGTTATAGTTTGTCATTATGGCAGTCATGGTTTTTACAGACGTGCCTAAATCTGTAGCTCCCGCTCTCGCTAGAGCCATAACCGCAGGAAGCCCGGAATAAATTTCGTTTACAGATAGTCCAGCCTGAGCAGCTAAAACCATAGCGTTAGCCGTTTCCGTAGCCGTATAACCCATATCTGTGCCGGCTGTTCTTGCGAAAGAAGAAAGCGCCTTAAAATCCTCTTCAGATGCTCCGATAGCGGCTGAAACTCTCCTCATAGCATCGTCAAAATCCATGAATGTACTTGTTGCTTCTGAAAACCCAGAAACAAGTTTACCCGTTGCAATTCCTGATATTGCCGTTTTAACGATGCCCATCTGAGAACAGAGGGACTGTGCTTTTGTAGCAAACCCGGAAAATGAATTTCCTAAGCTTGAAAGCCCATTTGAAATAGAAGATGTGAATGAATTTCCTATAGATTTACCTATGTTAGATATCTTAGTTCCAGCAGAAGAAAAAGCCGAGGTGATACCAGCGAGATCTGAAGTAATAGTACTTCTTAATCCTACGGTTGCATAAATTGAACCTACATTCGTCTCGCCCATAAACTCACCTCATTTATATATTACCTGCCCGCCCATAGCTACGGTTTGCTGTCTCAACATTAATTCATACTGTTCAATTGTTGGCTTCTCTTTCTTTTTCTTTGGCAAGAATTGTTCTACTTCGTAAGGGTACTTTGCTCCTTTCTTCAGATGAGGACCAAACGAAGTATTCATTATTGCCGTTAGAACTTCAGCATGTTTTTGATTATCTCTCTCATAATCTAACCTTAATTTGTCTCCTGCTTTTTCGATCATGATCGAGATTTCAGCAGGAGTATATTTCCAGAATTCAAGGGGATCTTTTCCGCATGTCTGGAATAATACTCCTTGAAGCTCGTCAATTATTTCTTTGAGGGTTTTGCGTTGGGCTTCATTTCCCCCTTATCAGCAACCTTTGTAGAAATGAAACCGGCTTCTTCTAGTCCTTTAGATATGATTGCTGTAACGTCTGACAGTGGGTTTTCCTGCATGAATTCACTTATAATAGCTCCAACCTCTGAAGGTTGCAAGGTGGGGAATTTGTAAAGGAGTCCAGCCCATAACATCAAACGAAGCTGTTTAGGTCCAAGTCTACGGAGAACTATATCAAAGTCCATGAAGGATTCGATATTAAGAGCTTCACAGACTTTTTCAAATGCGTCCCAATCATAACGGATAGTATATTCTTTAAAAAATGGGATGTCTTTAAGTGGCATTTAATCACGCCTTCGGTCTTGTGATGATTACCGTATAGACTGCTGCGGCTTTTGTGAGTTCCTTCACGACTACCTTCACATCTTTTATTACATCTGTTCCTGCTGCACCTATTGTTATAGTGCCATTTCCTCCACTTGCTACAGTCGTACCATCTACAGTGATGGTAGCACCGGAAGCTCCCTGAGTCGGAACTATGACTGCCTGTGTATCTGCTGCTGCTATCACGGTTGTATATGTGTAAGAATCTGCTGCGAATGGAGCAGGAACCAAGACTTCCCCTGTCACTGAAAGATCTGTTAAAGCACTCTTTGTAGTTGAGAACGTGGGAGCACCTGAGACTTTGATCTTACAGGATATCATCAAAATCTGGTTTTCAACAACATGATCATAGGTCTTGACTACACCGTAGAAACTTTGAGAAGACCCACCTGTAAAGGTTGTGACGAAAAGACAAGTTGAACCTGCTGCTGCGGCTGCTGCGAGTGCTACCTGCCCAGGGTCACTATCTACAGCGTTTGCTTTAAGTTCACATTCTCCACCGTCTTTCCTTCCGGCTTTGTACTCTTTCCAGTCCCCTGAATTCTGGTTAGTAACTTCTATGTCGTCTGTCGTTGTTTGTGGTTGAGGGATACCATCATCTGTAATTTCGGTGATTTCTACACCGTCAATAGTGACGATCACCCCTCTTGCTACATTTGCCTGTGAATTCACATATGTCATGTTTGGAGTCTCCTGTTATTGTATTAAAAGAGAGAAATTAATCGAATATATTGTAAAATTAGAATCAGAAGAGACAAGCCCAGGAGGACTTTTCGCCTGAATATACAAAAATTTCGTAGTGCCAATTATAGTATTATAAATATCGTAAAGTAAATTATATATCGAATCGGCTTTCGTTTTCGCTGTATAATTTACAGAATTTCTAACAAGAATACTAAGGTTAATCTGCTGTGGATCTCGTTGCCCTGTGACTATTTTGTGAGTATTTGTACCCGGATAAGGAAGTAAAGAAATGCAATTAGTTGAAAGGTCAAATTTGCCGTAAAAAATGTCAGTGCCTACTGTTCCTATAGAATTCGTCTGGAGGTAAGCCCCTAAATCACTGAGATAAGTTTCAATTGTCAAGTGCTCCCTCCATAGCTGAATTGACATTTGCCTGTAGTTTTCCCTGATACATTAGAAGGGGGGTTTCCAGATACTTCCATTGAGCATTTGGAGGGTTATAGTGATTATACGGGATCGCCTCAACCCAATAAGCATAATTAACTTTTTCATTTCCATAGGAAATTTTCACAGTAAACCTTGAATTTGAGTCTTCTGAAACTACTTCTGTCTGCGAGTTTTTCAAATCACCAGATAATACAGGACAAAATGTTTCTTTTGAGATTGTGGCTATTTCGTGGGCTGTATCCTTTGTGGCTTCTTTAGCGGCTGACCACATTGCATTGGAAATGAGTCTCGTTCTAGCTGCACAAGCTGAAGCTCCGGAAGTGCTCATCAGAAGCCTCCTTTGATTTCTTCGCCTAACCAGACCTCTACGCAGATTTCAAGACCAAGAGGAGGTTTAACGTGTTGAATTAAAACTATGGGAGCAGTAGTATTATCTGAAAGTGTTATCTGATCGGTTTTTAAAATCGTAGTTGACGGGGGAAACTGAATCCATGCACATGTTAAAAAATGTTTTTCATTCTGCCCCTTGATTACCTTTTCAACTTTTTCATAATTACATGTAAGAGTTGATGCCGTCCCGTAACTATCGTCCCATCCATTGTTAGAAGTCTTTGACTTTTTCGTCACTGACGAAGCAAAGAACATTAACATCCCTCCGATACTGATATGAAAAATAAAGGATCTCCTGACAGTGAGAACGATTCATAAGGGGTATACTGCCAGGAGATGAAGGGGTTTTCATCGGGATTAATGGTGATGCCCTCCACAATGAGAATTAAAGCCGCATTGATAAGAGGGGCTTGAAAAAACGTAAGCTGAAGAATAATTATATTGTGAGATATACGACTGAGACTTCTTTTCGTATCTTTCAATATCTACGTCAATATTGTTTTGCTGTTTTGAACCGGGGGTTTCTCTACTGGCTGCCATTTCCCCTGTGGTTTTCATCCGGGTCAAAACAGCCGCAAGAATAGCATATTTCCCCGCTAAAATAACAAGAGGATTAGTTTCTACTGTAGTATTGCACTCTGTGAGAACGTCTTCTGAAACCTCTGTGATAATATCCGTGATGTCTGCATCTGCAAGAGTGCCCGTATAGATATGTGCTCTAACGTAATCTACATCACAGAGTGCCATACCTGAAAAAAGACTTCTGAAGGATATAAACAAAAATAGGAAAAGTTCTGACTAGATGGAAACTAACTAAAAAGAAACTCTTAAAATTCAAGGCATCCCATTTTAACAGTCTTCAAAATCACTCTAAAACAGAAATATTAAAATGTCTTCCGTAAAAAATACAATTCAGACGATAAATAAAAAAGTCATTTATATACTTTTTACGTCAACACGTAAAAGAAGTTTTACGCACTAGCGTAAGAGCTTATTATATAATTCATTTTATGCTTACTAAAACCCTATCTTTTTTATTAATCCACTCAATAGAAACCACATCTGGAAACATCTCTGTACTTTTCGTCATGATCTCCGATGCGGTGACTTGAATTCGTTCAGGATTTACCCTAATTCCTTCATCGACTTCCATTAATAGAAAAGATTGAATTTCTTTTGGAGTGATATACTTCATTTTGAGGAACTGATTTCCATTGAATAGTTTGATTCTTCGCTCGCTCATTGAAAGGAGCTTTTCCACGACGCATCGAATTCGTTGTTCAGTTTCGTTTCCTGTGATGAGATGGACTTCTTTTTCCTTGAGTCTCTTAGTTACGTCCGCATCATGCACGATTAACGCATATTCCCGGTTTTTCAAAGTCCCTTTCCGCAAAAACTCCGCCTGAGAGAGGTCTTTAAGGTGCTTCTCTTGGCATTCCTTAGAACAGTAGACATCCGCAGTCTTACCATATTTTAGATAGTGAAAGGTCTTTAATTCTCGTTTTTGTTCAACAGTTATATAAAAAACATTTGAACACTCAGGATATGAACAATTAACAAGTGTCAGGGGCTGCATCTATGACTCCATTAATATAAGCTTCAGGGGATAGACAATAAGTTTCATAATCAATCGTGATAAGCCCGTCTAACTCGGAAGAATAGGCTTCATCGGCAAGACGGTCAACCGCTTCGATCAAAAAAGGGATTCTATTTTGTCCACAGTCTTGTCTTCTGGGACAGCGATTTGTGCATATCTCACCCATATTATTATTTGAATGAGCTAGACATAACATAGTAAAATAATATTATATCAGTAGTATATAAAAATTGGGATAGTATACTCAAACAGAACGCTGAACTTCCACTTTCAAATAACCTTCTTGCGGATACGTAATTTTGGCACCATCCTTAGAAATGAGTTCAAACTGTGCACTGAAAAATCCGGCTCTATCAAGATCACTGAACGGGATAGCCACCCCTCCTTTGCATACAGGGGTATAATTTTCAGACGGGATTGACTGTCTAATACATTTTATCCTTTTCGAATAGTTCCTTTTATCCCCAAACTTAAAGTACACCTCTTTAAATGTCAGGTCTACACCGGGAATCACGAAATTTACTGTAATTGTATCCCCTTGATTCACAATAAATTCAGTCATAGTGTCACCTGAATTGCTGGATACACTTTCAACACATAATATTCATTTCCATTTGGAATTATAGACAGTTCCCCGTTTTTATTCGCGACAAACTCACATTCATACTCGCCGTCGTGCTCTAATTGAATGGCTGTAAAGTTTATCGTGACACCGCCTTCTGAAGCAGGGTATGTACTATTACCAATCGTACATGGCACAGAAAAACTATGATTCAAACCGTCAGAAATGTTGAATACGATAGTGGTAAATGTAGTCAGGTCTATAGGTATCTCATTTTGGAGGAGTTGACAGATTACATTATCCGTGATACCTGTTTTATATTCGATGTCCGCAACTCCATTTTTTGTGCTCATGGGTCAATCACCGCGGAATATACATTTTTAATAAATGTGGCAGTGTAAATATTTTTTAATATTACAGATGTTAGTGGGTAATCCAACCCTTCGAAATCGAATGATGTTACTGTCCTCGGGTATAACATATCAGGATATAACCCGGTTGGGAATAGTCCAGTTGGATACATAATTACACCAATGTTATATTATTTAGTGTACGATCCCCTTTTGAATCCACAGTAAATGTCGCTGTACCCACTCCGGCAAGTGAAATTGTATACGTGCCTGCACCGCCACCGGCTGGTAATGTATAATTCCCAATTTCCATAATGAGACATTTTTTTATCATCGACCAATCGATAGTTGAAATAAGCGAGGTCTGCCCGTCTTTTATTGATTTCAATGAATCGGTGGCTGTCCACCCTACCCCTTTTACCTGTGAAAATGAATCATCAACTTCGAGTTTCGTAGGGACCCCATATGTACTCATCGCCTCGGATGTTTTAGCAAAAATGATATCAGGAGTGATCTTATCGGTACTCGTTTTGATTAATACTACATTTGACCCAATATTATCTACATTAGTAGAAATTGTTTTAAGTGTGTTTGTAGGCGTCCAGTCGACACCCTTGATGTCATTGATAGCAGACGTGACATCATTTGCCGAAGCCGTACCGTATGTTTCGAGTGCAGTCCTTACTACCGATTCGATGTCAAGGAGAGTTAAGTTGTCGGTATTTGATTTTATTGCGGAAACGTTTGCGGCGATTGTATTTATGTCGCCGTCGATATCCGAAACATATATCCTGAATTTCCCGTCGATAATATCTGTACCAGTTACTATTCCTGCGAGGATTGAGCCTGATGCAGGTATGGAAGTACCGGGAATTGTAACAAGGTACATATCCATTGTTGAATTGAAAACAGCAGTGGCTCCAGTGATTTCCGCGGGAGTGCCTCCATTCACACTCCCTAAAATATGTAGATTTGTTATTACCGATTTATATTCTGCATAGGTAGATGAAGAAATTAACTCCATCCAGAATTTAGTTTCGGTGTTGGGTTGTGCGTTAATTTCTATCATGTTACCACCACAGGAAGGATCTTAGCCACCAGTATATTTGAGCAAGAGTAGATGGCATTGTCTCTTCTTCGATATTTAGAGTAAGTATAATTTCTGGGCCCGAAAGAATGGCAGGATTGGGGGAATACCATGTATTATCTGGATCAAATATTTTATAATCGGATTGCCCCGATTTTGTTGCCGTGATTTCTGATATATAAGTAGTTTCAGACGTTGTGTTTTTAAACATGTTAGGTATAGCCATCCAATTAGATCTGTTGCCAGAATCGTATAATCTCCCATTTTTATCTGTTACAAACCTCTCCTGCACTACCCCGTACCCATTTCTAGCAGTAGTATTTGTTGTTAACACCGCGTTATCTACTGGATTACCACTTATATCGTTAATTACTATATTCGGATAATAATATTCCGTATAATCGTTTTGGTTGTCTGGGTGTAATATTACCCCGCCTTCGAAATAACTATTGATTATCGATGTGTTAAGGGCCCACACTAAATACGCTGCTGGATCATATCCATCACCGGAAAAATTACAGTCAATTAATTTAGTGTCATTTAAATATCCATCCACCCCTACCGATGTCGCACCAAGGGCAAACGCATATGGATCATTAACAGTTGACCCCGATGCGTTTATAATTGTAAGATTTTCTCCTTTGTTTATATTCCCAAACTTTTTAGAGTTGTAGGTTATCGCGTTTTCTAGCCACACGTTGACAAAATTGTTCCATGATAAGTCCGAACCGGTTGCGTTTTCAGTATATAAGTTATAAATATATATATCATGGCTTGGTACAGTAATATTTCTTCCAGTTGGATATGTTCTAGTGTGGATATTTGAAACGCACTCCACAGGACCTGTAATCATAAAATTTTCCATCAGTGAATGTCTAATTATAACATTTGTGAGAGTTACGTTAAATCCACTGTGCAGATCAATCCCATTGTGCCCTGAATAATTAACTTCGATGTCACAACCGGTGAAGTTATATTCATGCCCAGACAAGGCAAACCCAGATCTCCCCGTACCGTTAAGTGAGATGTTCCACGCTTGATTATCGTGCCCCCCTGTATTAGTTTCATACAACCCTGACGTAACTGCGCCTGCAAAATACACTCCAGTAGTTGCATCCACGTTGTCAGGTATTGCTCCCTCAGCTGTGATATTGTAGATGACCGTGTTTGTCGCATTGCCAATTTCCAGAAAACGCCCTTCCATGTCCTGAAAATGGATATCATGTAATATTCCCCCAACCATCCCAACAGTGCCTTCTATTTTTGGACCCATGTCCCCATTTAAAAATATAACATTAGACATTTCAAAATTTTTAACATTGTGGTATGGGAGAGAATATACTCCAAAATATTTAATATCGTTGAATCTTGAGTTTGTGATGTTAATTCCGGGTTTGATAGCAGATGCAAAACTAACCCGAGTGGGATAAACACATTTGATAGTCGAATTTGAAAAGTTGAATGGACCTAGATCATGTTCGGTACTAAGTGTAAGTGACCCATCTGCCCTCTGGTAATACGTTGTTTTATCTGAGTGATTGTACCATCCAGTATTATATTGAATTCTGCGAATATTGTTGAACATATACCCGTCTTCGTATGGGATGAAGACGTCATGTTCGGCCATATATGTACTATTATCAACGTGTTTTATATGGGTCGCTAAATACGATGCGTTCATTTCTCCCCCATATAATCTTAAGTATGGTTCGCCCCCCCATCCATCTGGATCGTATGTTGCATAAGCGTCTGCACTCGCACAACCACATAACACCCCAACCAACATCAAAAAAAATACAACCCTAAATAAAAATCTCACTACTCTCTCACTCCATTACAATCTTTTTCAAATACTCAGTCACACCCTCAACCTGCCCAGCAAATACCTCATCAGGTGATTTCTCAACATACTCAGCAATCAGCGGTTTCAATACGGATCTCAATTCAAGTTTATTCGCTCGTTCCTGGGCTTGCTGAGATCCTCGTGTAACCGCCTCACTCATGAGAGATTCAATGAGGCTTTTCAGAGCTACCGTGTCGGATATGTCAATTGAGGTATTCTCGGGAATCTGAATACTCACGGGGATTTCAGGGTATTCCGGGAGAGGGTTGCCGTCATCACCTAATTCAGATGTGAGTTTTATGTTTCCATTTTCATCGGTAAGTGGGTTTGCGATGTCTTCAAACAGTACAACGATATTTGATGAGTTATCCGGGATATGTGGTATTTTTTTTCGTCGGAGGGAGATTTCAGCCATTAGATCACCATTCCGTAGGATTGTAAGAATTTCGAGAGAGAACCTTCTAGTGATGCCTCTAGGCAATCTGGGATATCATTAGAATCAGTATCGCGAGTGAGATCCGAGTAGTGGATTTGTCCGTGATAGAGTAATCCATTACCTGGATATAGTGTTAGTTCGTGGATCTGCCCGCTTTCGTTTCGTTTGAAGGAGAGGTTTCTTGGTCTGTGCGTGAATAAATAAAAATCAATTTCTGAGGTTGCGGGATCATAGAGAGCAATCCACGGTTTGATTTGATTTTGGAGACCGTATGAGGCGTTTGTGGAGTTTGAGAATTCATATGTGGTTGCGCCCATGTTTTGAGCAATTGGTTTCAGGTGACAGATCAGCCCGGTGGTGCTTACGGGCTGATTGTTTGTTATCGCCGTCATTTCTACAGGTGACAACGATCTGTTGTAAATCCAAACTTCTGAGATCAACCCCTTAAATAAATTTGTAGGATTAGTCGTTCTCGATATATACCATCCATTTAAATTTACAAAACTTCCGGTCCATACCTTAGAATCTACCTGTACCCCATTTTTATATGCAATTATATTCGTGCCCGTTGCAACTACTCCGTAATCGCGCCATTCGCCTGATGTGTATGTCATGGCTGGCATTGCAGACGGTACTACTCCATTATCATCTCTTATTTGAATGTCAGAGTTCCCCGACCTAAACGCAATTGTTGATTTTGAGGGGGTTGTATTTCTAATGTCTATTATATGTTTTCCAGTGTCCCCTCCTGAACTGTCACACTTTGCACGTACTATTATAGTGCATTGTGAGCCTAGAGAGGTTTGCTTGTTATTTATTATGGCGGAACTTGAAATGCCGTCGAATACGAGTGCCGAGTTTTTGTTACCCAACCCGTCATCTGATATAGAACACCCTGAAACAGACAGTGTATTTCCTGTCTGTGAGATGTCTGGAACGACTTTCAGAACTCCGTTTATATCGTCATAATAAGTAATCACTTTCAGCCGAACCTTATTAAAATTAGTTCTCCCTCCATCAGAAGGCGGCAAATCAATTCTAAAACCTATCCTGTTGCGAGTGCCTTTATTCGCGCTGTAAGTTATATTTCCTGAACTTCCGGCTTTTGTGTCTCCTGATATGCCTTTAGGGAAATAAGCTCTGCCTAATCCAGATCCATAGACATCATCAAATTTTGTACCGTCTAACATTTTCATGTTTGCAGGAGTACTTGAAATATTTGAGTATGCACCATCGAGGGAATCTCTGCGACATTCTGCGTATGCGCTGCCTCCCCAACATTGAACGATTGTTGAGGTTGCGGCGAGGTTGTTTGGGGTTTGTAATTCTATGTATGCTGATTTTGCGGAGTCTACTGCGACTCCATACATACTAAACGTAACCGATGAAAATGGTGCTCTACCAGTAATACCCACTCGGATGTGCGTAACATTCGACCAGTTCACCGTCCCGGCAATAAACGTGGGGCCAGCTAGCTCAGTATTGCCACCTCCAGGGTTTGCCAATGTTGTCGACTTCGCAGCACATATTACAAATGACGGGACGTTAGGACTGATTACACAATTTGTTTTTGATACCCTATTACTCTCATCAGTACCAATTGATAGATATACCCTACCGCCAACTGGGTCTGAAATTCCAGCCATGTAAAAATATTTATTAGACATGTCAATTGATATCGTTTTTGATACTGCAAATTGGCCAGCTTCATCTGTAGTGCCTGCCACGGTGATTTTTGTTCCATCCGAGGAAATTGAATGATTCTTGCCGATTATTCCACCCCATCCAACCGCACTGTCGCCGCTATCTATAACCGTAGGATTATTACTCTCAGCCGTATTTTCAACTATAAATTCCTCGGTAATCGTATGAGCATCAGTATCAACTGTCAAAAGTGATAACTCTTTTAACTTGCCCGCCGTTAATGTTTTCGTGGAATTTGTCCCTGACAAATCAGTCAGATATACTCCATCTGTCTGACAAAAAAGAGTACCCGGCGCATAATCAGGAGATCCAGAACCTTTTAAACCACCGAAAGGACTTTCTGTGACTGTAAGCCTGTTGCTATTGAGGGTGTATTCATTGAATGAAGGAAGAATCGTAGGGTTTCCAGTCGGGAGAACTAAAACTTTACCCTCTGTATCTATTGATATCGATTCCCCCACAACAAAAACAGGTGAAAAAGGAGCAGATGGAGTTTTCAACTTCATTCAACGCCACCTGTCGACCGAAACGGTAATTTCCGCAGTATTCACTGCATCTGTGTTAGTCGCTACTGCGTAAATATATTTAGGGATTGCGTCTTTCTCAATGTAGCAGCCTGCTGAACCTCCTGCGCCGAGTGTGAACGGTCTGAGGACATAAGAGATACCTCCGGTAGCTGCATTAACCGCATAAATTGAAACAGTCACATTTGTTGACGTGCCTGTATTTTTCACCGATATCTGCAATTTTGACATTCTTTCAACTGCAAGCCTTGAAGATGTCGCCGAGGGCGTTGCGCCTCCGGATACAGTGAGAGCCTGGGTAGAGAAAAGTTCAACAGAATCAAAAGAAAGAGGAGAGTACATTTAATCCCCTCATACAACTGTATAGAAAATATAATATTTCCCTACAAGTGCACTTGCAGCCTCTGTCAAAATCTGACCTGTAATATAGTCAGTTGTCCCGTCCTTTTCATCGAGAACGCAACCTATAGCTAGCCCATTACTGCCTTTGTTAGTGATGTTATCAAAAATACCGGTCTGATTAATATCAAGACCGTCAATAAGTGTATCACTATGGGTTGTTGCCGATGCTCCGGGGCCAACATCAATTACTGATGTCGCCGTCCCTCCGGCGGTCTCGATTCTAAGCATTACCCTAGTTACTAATATTTTTGAGGATTCTGGATTTTGCCAAGCGAGCGCGAAAGCATTTGCCGCTCCTGCAGTAAGCGTTCCTTTTACTATTTTGAGCCCTGCTGCATCTGTAGCCACAAGACTATCAAGTTCTGTATCAATAAGAGCAAGTTCAGAAGTGATTTTCTTAGCGAGTGATCCTCCACGCGCTGCAAATCCGGTTGTTCCGGGTGCTACATATGTCATATAAAAATCTCCTTGATATTATGTACTCAGGAAGTCCAAAAAGAAAAGGGGATTATACCCCGGTGTCTCTTGCGATTGCATATGGTTCAATTGTGACAGGAGCATTATCATACCATAGCTGGATGATAGTCTCATGAGTTTCGTTATCGAAATACTTGTTAAAGTTGAAACCATAAGACAGGCTCTTACTCACTTTCTGCCCGTTCTGAATGGTAGTATATGACTCATTCATCACAGAGTACCTGGGAGAACTGTTGTAGAAAATGGTCATACCTGGGTTATTCTTGTCAAGTGCGATGATTGAGCCCTCGGAGATTCCTGAAAGAAGTCTATGAACAGTGACCCCTGCAACTGGAATATTAAGGAGATCCGCACGCCCAGATGGATTGCCGTAGAGGTTCTGCTGTTTCCATTCATTAATATCTATGCTGGTAAGATACTTCCTTAATTCCTTGTAATTAGTTTTGTGGATAAAAAGATCTGTAAGCCTGTATGGGTAGCCTTCCCGGATAAAACAGTCTTCAAGATCTTCGATGTCGGCAATTGGCGTGGCGTTTGCGTTATCCCATGTGTAAGTTGGACCCCATGAAGTAGAGAGATCAGTCCCATTTGCATTTATTTCTGCAGATATCCTGTCGTTGTAGTCCTCAGCAATCCAGTAACCCGTTTTCCTGAAAGCTCTCTGAATTTCGTCCACTCCTTCAACATAATCAAGAGCGTCCTGGTCTATCTTGATAGCGAAACCGCGTTTGTTAAGGTTAGCTGCTTTCTGGGTGAACTGTGAGATTTCCACATAGGTCCACTGACCAGATGTAGTCAGAAGTTTCGGTTTTTCTTTTTTGGCGTCGCCAGAATCGCTCGTGGATTCCTGTTTGTAGGCAACTACTGGAGCAGTGGACTTAACCTGCGGGAATATGTCAGTCCATGCAAGCAGTGGGTTCATAATTTCGTACATTTTTGGAATGATGAACCGCTTAGTAAGAAATTCTTCATTAGGTGCTGATACGCTCATCTTGATACCTCCTTAAGTCGTCACCGTTCCAAACCCTTTGAAAGCAATCAGAAGCGAGTATTCACCAGACGCTG
>ENA-UOOK01001283-UOOK01001283.1-fermentation-metagenome-genome-assembly--contig:-NODE-1283-length-33103-cov-6.309943_pt1 | contig 33103 bp, 32 predicted proteins | sample MGYA00245777_ERZ724023 | MGnify/ENA primary metagenome ERZ724023 (study PRJEB28704, sample SAMN03018312) | fermentation metagenome | biome: anthropogenic terrestrial biome; feature: soil; material...
GGCGCGACGCGCTGGCCACCACCAGACCGATGGACAGCGCCCGCTTCGGCGGCGGCCTGGACAGCGTCGGCGGGCCGATGCTGGCCGCCCTGCTGGCGCAGACCGCCCCCTACGGCAACGTCGCCAGCTGCGGGCTGGCGGCCTCGCCGGAACTGCACGCCACGGTGATGCCGTTCATCATCCGCGGCGTCTCGCTGCTGGGCGTGGCCTCGGCCGGCACCGCGCGCGACATCCGCGACTACACCCAGGCCAGCGTGCGCGGCGCGATCGGCATCGTCCAGCAGGACGTCTACCTGTTTTCCGGCAGCATCCGCGACAACATCGCCTACGGAAAGCCCGGCGCAACGGATGGGGAGATCCTCCAGGCGGCGAAAGACGCCGGCATCCACGAATTCGTGAGCGGCCTGCCGGACGGCTACGACACCTACGTCGGAGAGCGCGGCACGCGCCTTTCCGGCGGCCAGAAACAGCGGATCGCAATCGCGCGCGTTTTCCTGAAAAACCCGCCCGTCCTGATTTTGGACGAAGCGACGAGCGCGCTCGACAACGAAAGCGAGCGCTATATCCAGCAGTCGCTGGACCGCCTTTCCCGGAACCGGACCACGATCGTGATCGCCCACCGGCTTTCCACCGTACGCAACGCCGACGAGATCGTCGTGATCGCCGACGGCAGCGTCGCCGAACGCGGAACCCACGCGGATCTTCTGGCCAAAAACGGGATTTACGCCAAATACTACAACATGCAGTTTGAGGGGCTGTCGCCGGACTGAGCTTTCCGGCGCAAGAAACAGCGGGCTCCGGGTGACGGGAAGTGTTTTCCCCGCCGCCCGGAGCCCGCTTGATGCCCGGAAAAGCTTCAGGGCTTCAGGCCGAAATCACGATCCGTTCCGAGATAAAAGAAATCGAGCGAGCCGGCGCCCATATGGGCGCCGATCACCGGTCCGATGGTGCCGATGCGGAACTGCTTTACCCCGAAGCGCCTGCCGATCTGCTGCTTGACATATTCCGCGCCCTCCGGGTAATCGCTGTGGCCGATAAAGACCGTCTGGTCCTCCGGATCAATGGCTGTGAGCTCCATGTGGTCGATCAGGCGGTCCAGCGACTGCCTGCGCCCGCGCACTTTCTCCACGAGGGCGAGGTGCCCCGTGTCGTCCACGTGCATCACGGGCTTTACGCCAAGCACCGTCCCCATCACGGCCGCCGCGCCGGAGATCCGGCCGCCGCGCCGCAGATGGTCCAGGTCGTATACCGTGAACCAATGGTGCATATGCAGCTTGTTCTGCTCCTCCCAGTCCCTCACCTCTTCGATCGCTGCGCCCGCGCGCTTTTTCTGGGCGGCGTACCATACCAGCAGCCCCTCGCCAAGCGAGGCCGCCAGCGTGTCCACCGTATAGATTTTCCGCTCCGGGTATTTTTCGGCAAGCTCGCGCGCCACCAGGGTGGAATTGTTGTATGTACCGCTCAGCCCGGAGGAAAACCCGAGGTACAGGACATCCACCCCGGCTTTCAGGTATTGCTCGAACGTCTCGGTGAAGGTCGAGAGACTGATCTGGTTCGTCTTGGACGGTTCTCCCGCCGTAATCCGGGTATAAAAATCATGGGAGGAAATCTCCGGTTCCGTCGGGCAGTCCCGGTACGCATCATCTCCCACGGTAAAATCCATCGGGATCACATCGACGTCGAGCTCCCGGACCAGCTCGCCCGTAAGGTCACTCGTGGAATCCGTAATAATTCGATAATCGCTCATTGATCCAGCATCCTTTCCCGTAAAACTGCAAGTCCGCCTGGGCTTGTAATCCAATCTTAATCCGTGTAAGATATAGAAAGATACAAAGATCTTGCTGAATTTATCACAATACTGCTCCTAATCTGTTCCCGGGAGATGAAGGGATCCATGAAGGGTGAAGCCAGGGCCCTGCAGAAGCTGAAGCTGAAAAAGGTCACGGAAGAAAAAAAAGACCTGATTTACGAGCAGCGCGAAACGCTGATCGGGCGCCTCCCCTACTGCTCGGAACGGGAAGCGCTGAGCTATATAAGAGACGGAAAAGTCGGGAAACTGCGGTCGTTTCTTGTCAACGTGGCGGATACGGGCATCTACGTCGGGAACCTTTCCGACGACGCGCTCCGGCAGGAAAAATACGTTGCCGTCTCGTTCATCACGCTCGCCGCCCGCGCCGTGATTGAGGGCGGCTTCCCCGAAGCGCAGGCTTTCTGCCTGAGCGACGAATTCATCCACTGCATGGACGGCATGGACCGGGTACAGGACGTGTGCATGCTGATTTATCAGGCGATGCTCGAATTTACGCGCCGCGCCCGGGAAAACCGCCGCGGCGGGACGATCCGCTCCGAAGCCGTGCAGACCTGCGTCAACTACATCGACACGCATCTGCACTACAAAATTTCTCTCGCCGATCTTTCGGGCGCATGCGGCCTTTCCCCCTCGCACCTTTCCCGGCTGTTCCGGCGGGAAACCGGGACGCCTCCGTCCGTCTACATCGCAAAGCGCAAGCTGCGCGAGGCGCGCGCGCTCCTCGCGGAGGGGAAGCTGGACTCCAGCGCAGTGGCCAACGTGCTCGGGTTCTGCTCGCAGAGCTATTTCATCGAATGCTTCAAAAAGGAGTACGGCGTCACACCGGGGGAATTCAGGCGAAACCGGAAATAGGCGCTTCCCCGGAGCGCGAGCCTGAGTCCCTCCCGCCAAAAAGCGGCCGGACGCAAGCGCCTTCCCCACGGATACGCAACGACGCGGATTGGACGGAGCTCCGGCGAAATCCTGTTAAAATCTTGTAATTTGCTGATGAAGAAGGAAAAAAGGCACCTTTCAAACGTCTTATTTTATGAGAGGAGTGTGACGGAGAGTGGACGACATCAACCGCCTGCTTGCAAAGGCCGGCAGGGGCGACGGCGCGGCGCTGGAATCGCTTTACAGGCAGCTGGGAAACGGCGTTTACTGCCTGGCGCTTTCGATTCTCGGGGAAAAAGGCGCTGCCGAGGACGTGCTGCAGGAAACTTTCGTACGCGTATGGACCATGGCGCATACCCATTCGCCCGGGAAAAGCGGCAGGAGCTGGATCCTCGCGATCGCGCGGAACCTCTGCCTCGACCGCCTGCGGGCGGCGCAAAACGCCGGGCCGTCCCAGGAAGGCGAAGAGGAGCGGTCCGGGTCCGAGGCGCTTTCCTTCGTTGACAATCTGGAATTGAAGGACGCGCTCGGCAAACTGGAGGAACAGGCGCGGAAAATCGTCGTACTGCACCTCGCCGCGGGATTCAAATTCCGGGAAATCGCAGCCCTGCTCGGGGAAAAGCAGAGCCGGGTGCAAAGAGCCTACTATGCCGGCGTGGAACAGCTTTCCGCCTATTACACGATTCAGTGAATGAAAGGAGTGCAACTGATGCGTCTGAACAATTTCGCAAAGAAAGTCGGACGGGAATTGCAGGCAGACCTTGCGGGCAGCACGCCGGAAGCGTGGCCCGCCATCGAGGCGGCCGTCCGCCGGGCGGAGCCACAGGCCGAAAGCGGCAAGCCCCGCTATGGGAAACGAAAATGGAAATTTGCCGCCGCGGCGATCGCCGTGGCCGTATGCGCCGCCTGTGTCCCGCTTTTTTCCGATCTGATTCCGGTCATTCAGGCGGAAGCCAAAACGGTCTACGACAACGGCGGCCGTTTGAGCGACGTTTCATCGGAAAAATGCAGCGAAGATTTCATCGAATCCTACAACACGTTCGGCCTCGATCTGCTGAAGCAGCTCGACGCGTCCGGCAAAAAGAACGTCTTCCTCTCCCCCGCAAGCGTCTACCTCGCGCTTGGCATGACCTACGGCGGCGCGGACGGACGGACGGCGGAGGGCTTTGTGAAAACGCTGCGGCTCTCCGGCAGCGACTTCCCGAAATTCGGGGAAAACTGCCGCGGCCTGCAGGCGATGATGACCGGGGACAGCTTCCGCCTGGCGAACGCAATCTGGATCGACAACGGTTTCCGCGGCCGGATCAGCGACAGCTTTCTCGACCGCGACCGCGCTTATTTCGGGGCATCCGTCGGGACATTGAGGTTCGCCTCCTCCGCGGCGCCGAAGATTATCGGGGACTGGATCAGGAAAAACACGAACGACCGAATCGACCCGAAGATCAAAGAGTTTGATCCAGACACCGTGATGCTCCTGGCAAACACAATCTATTTCAAATCGGACTGGAAAGACCAGTTCGATGCCAACAACACTAGGGACGACGTTTTCCACGCACTGTCCGGCGACAAAACGCTGAAATTCATGCACGGCATGCGCGGCGGTTATTTTGAGGACGAGACGCTCCAGGGAATCCGCCTCCCCTATGAGGACGGGAAAACATCGCTGCTGATCCTTCTCCCCAAAAAGGATCTGAGCGGCATGGCAAGCAGCCTCTCGGCGGAAAAACTGGCAGCCTTCCTGCGGCAGGGCAGGGAAAGCAAGGAATCCGCACAGCTTTCGCTGCCGCGCGTCCACTTCAGCTATGACGCCACGCTGAACGACGCGCTGAAAGCCATGGGCCTCGCGGAGGCGTTCGGAGGGCAGGCGGATTTCGGCGGGATGCTCCGCCCGGGCGGCGGGAATCTTGCCATTTCCAAGGTTCAGCACATGACCGCCCTCTCCATCGACGAGAAAGGCACGGAAGCCGCGGCCGCCACAACGGTTGCGATGGTCGCAAGCGCCCCCGTGATGGAACACGAGATGAACGTCGACCATCCGTTTTTCGCCGCGATCATGAACGACGAGAGCGGAGCGGCGCTTTTCGCCGGCGTTATCGCGGACCCGTCCGCCGGAGAATGATGCCCCGGCTCCCAGCAAAAACGGCAAACCCCGCATGGTTCCCTTTCGGGATCCCATGCGGGGTTTTTTGACGAAAAAGCGGAGCCGGAAAAATTCAACGCGGCCTGGGCGGGCGCGGGGGCCTTGGTCCCGGTCCGGGCGGACACGGCCGAGGCGGACAAGGGGGACATGGCGGGCAAGGCGGACACGGGCGCGGAGGGCGCGGAGGGCGCGGCCAGAAAATCGGCATAGAAATTCACTCCTTTTGCCACATGATATGCGCCGAACCCCCCTCATGTCCAAAAAGAAAGCCGCCCATACCGGGCGGCAAATGTTTCTGGACGTTTTCTGTTTACTGGCCACAAATCGTCCCGGAGCAGCCGAAATTGAATCCGCAGCCGCTGAGACACTGGCAGATATAGCTCCACACAGAAGAACACATATCAACTACCTCCCAAACTTAATTTCCCTCTTCGGGATGGCTAAATTGTAACACTTTTGTAATTTGTTTTCAAACGAAATTTATGGTAAAAAAACTGGATGAGAGCGAAACCGTTTCCCTCCGGCGCCGCCCGGAAAAAAACGACCGGGCCGGCAGCGCCCGCAAAGGCGGCCGGCCCCATCGGATGCGGCAAGCTTCGTCCGGCGGCACGGTGCAATCAGGGCACATTCACACGGGTGACATGCAACAGGCGGAAGCGCGCATAGGTATAACTGGCAAGCGGGCGGTTGTCGGCGTCGAACGTATGGGCGGCAACCAGGATGTTTTCCGGCGCCGGACGCTCCCCGACGGAGACGATCACCGGGGAATGGCGAAACGTCTGCCCGTCGAAGGAAAGCTGCACGATATCCCCGGGCCTTGCCTGAAAAAGATCCGCCTCCGCCGCCACCGGGCCGACCCCGTGGTTGCCGGTCAGAAAGCGGTACAGGAATTCCACGCCGGTCCAGGCGGGCGCATAATTGTTCGAGCGGTAATAATACCATCCGAAAGTACGCGTTGGATTCATAACGCCGGCTCCCGCGTATATCACCTGCGACGCGAAGTTCGTACAGTCTCCCCCGATCCCCGAAAAGTCATAGTACCTCGGATTGCGGCCGAAGGCCCATCTGTGCGCGTAATCGACGGCTTTTGCACGATCATATTGCCTTGTTTTCAAAGCGGGCCACTCCCCTTCCGTTTCCGGCGCATAAAGTCAGAGGGACGGGGCCGTGCGCCGGCGCGCCCCACCCACACAGCCCATTCTATGCTTCCCGCGCCGCTTCTGAAACTTCGGCGGAATATACCGCGGGGTTCCGGTTCCCATGGCGACGCGGCAACACGAAATCCGTGGTTTTCGGGGTAAATCCTCCCGCCGCATTCCTGGCGCCAATTTTGACAAGTCGATAGTACGTGGAATACTATAGAGCGAAGGGGGTGTCTATATGGCATGCTGTTCGAACAAATGCAACTGTAACGACGATTCTGCCAGCGCTTGCGCGCTGAAAAACATTCTCGACAGCCTGGACGATTTAAACGCGCAGGACTTATGCACTCTGAGAAACGTGATTAACCGCATCATCATCTGCAATTCTTAAAAGCGTAGCCTGTAGGCAACAAAAAGCCCACCGGGAAGTCAGGAAGCCCGGTGGGCTATTATGAAAGATATCCCGGAAGCGGCCGGCCAGACAGCACCGCAAGATACCCCGGCGGAGCGGTCCGGGATCACGTGGATTCAACAGCAAAAATCCCCGTCGATCACGACGGGGATTTTTGAGTGTCATAGGGAATCAAAACGATTCCGTGTAAATCTTCTCTACCGTTTCCTTCGTGCAGTGGATCGGAGCGCAGTCCAGCAGGCCGCTCAGTCCCGGAGTCTCGAAAGTGAGCTGGACAAGTTTGGACACATCGGACTTCGCAAAGCCGACGTCTCCCAGTTTTTCCGTTACTCCCACGGACTTCAGCCAACTCCGAACGCCTTCCGCAGCCTTCTCCGCCTCGCCCGCGTCGCCGGTCAGACCGGGAACGACGGCGCTGAGCAGATCTGCCAGGATGGCGCCGGAAGCCGGATAGATCGCTTTTATCACGGCCGGCAGCAGAATCGCCAGGCCGAGCCCGTGAGTCAGCTGCGGCTTCATGCCGCTGAGCGGATGCTCCAGCGCATGAGTGATGTGGAGCGAGCCGTTGTCGAAGCTTGCGCCCGCAATCATGGCGGCATACGCAAGGAAATACCGCGCCGTGAGATCCTTCGGATCCTGTATCGCGAGGGGCAGGTACTTGGCAACCAGATCGACGACTTCTTTGCCGAGGGTGACCGCAAACGGATTATTCAGGACTGTGGTGGCCGCCTCGACCACATGGTTCACCGCGTCGATGCTCACATACCGCGTCTGGTTTGCGGGCAATCCCGTCATCAGGGCCGGATCGTCGATGGAGTAAAGCGGATAAATGCAGTCGTAAGCGATTGCGGGCTTGTACTTCTTCTCCGGGATCGTAACCACCGCAAAGCGGTTGGCTTCGCTGCCTGTGCCGTGCGTCAGGTTGATGGCGACCAGCGGAGCCGCCTTCTCGGCGGGAAATTTCATCTCGTAAAGGTCTTCGCAGGTCTTGTCGGGATATTCCAGAAGGATCGCCGTGCTCTTCCCCGCGTCGATCGGGCTGCCGCCGCCGATGCAGATGACGGCTTTCGCTCCGGCTCCCCTCGCAATCTTCACCGCTTCGTCGACCTGATGGGTTTCCGGATTGGGCTGCACCTTATTGTAGAGCGTGTAGCGAATGCCCTGCTGATCCAGCGCTTTCGTCACATAATCCCACGCGCCGGTTTTGGCGTAGGCGCTTTTCCCCGTAAGAACAATAACGCTGTCGACACCGCGGGATTTCAGTTGCCCGGCAATGAAATCCATCTTTTTGATTGCCCCTACCCCAAGGAAAACATGGGTTCCGCAAATGACCGTGCTGACTTGATTGATGTTAATCCCTTGTTCCCAAGACATCCAAAAAACTCCTTTCATAAATAAAATTGTGTAGTAATTATACCACATTGTTATTTAAATATCAACTGGCGAATTGCAAATATCTTCAAATATCGAACAGAAAGCGTTGAAGCGCTTTCTTACGGAAACCGGGACACGGCAGCGCCCTTTTTCGCATCCGGCCGAAGCGGCGCACGGACGGAACGGTTTCAGCGGCCGGGGGGCTCCTTCCCCGGCAAAGCAAAGCAAACCGCTCCGCTTACTTCCCCCGCTTCAAATCCATCACGGCAGCGACTTTCAGGGCCGTCATCGGGTCTTTTCCGCCGATCCGGTATGACGCCCGGCCATCCTGCCACTGAACGGCGGTGCCGGAAGACTGGTTCCAGTTTTTGACCAGGATGGTGCCGATCTCCTTCGGCGTGGGCAGCATATGGCCGTCCAAATACGCGGCGACGTCTTTCGCCAGCCGCTCGCCGTCCGGGTACCCCTTGATCTGGAAAGCCGGGTCTATCGCGCTGTCCACCTCAACGTACCAGCGGCCCTCGTTCCAAAAGATATGCTCGTGGCCCAAGCCCGCCTGCGTCACGGCTTTGAGACGGTTGCCCAAGTCCAAAAATTCGTCGTAATCGGAAGCGTTCACCTGCCGGTAGTCCGCAATGCTTTTTTTGGCGCTGGGTGCGTCCGGATATTCCGTCCCTTCCACCGAAGCGATTGGCGTTCCTTGGGAAGCGGCCTGCGAATCGATCTCGACGGGTTGATCCGTTTCGTAAAAATTCACTTGATAGCTCTCCGGCTGAGAAACCGTGGTCGCCGTCAAATAGCGGCCCTCCCCGACCGGCAGGCTCGCCGGCAGCACCACGGGGGCTTTCGTATCCAGAGCCGCGCCGATACGGTCCAACACACTCTGCCGCGTCCGGGAGGACGCGCCGCCGCCGGCATCTGGATTCACCGACCCGCCGTCTGAAGCCGCCGAAGAACCGCCGCGGAGTCCGGAGCTGACGCCCGGCGCGGAAGCCGGAGAAACGGAAGCCGCCTGCGAGACGGGCGGCACGCCCCGCCCGCCGGGCGCGCTGCAGCCCGTTGCGGCGGTGAGAAGGACCGACAGAACGATCGCAGCCGCGCCGCGCATCTTCCTGGATTCGATATGGATGAACTTTTTCATACGGATGATCCCCCTGTTATGGATTTCAAAAACGCCATGCCGCCGCCCTCCCGAATTACGGAAAGAACGGGAAGCCGGGAAAACGCCTCGGAAAAACATTCCGGAACCATTCTATGCCTTTTTCCATCGAATTCCAAGAATGATAACCAAACTGAAACCATTATGACAAAATGTAGATTTGAAACCGGCTCGCCGCGCATCGGCTCCCCGCCGGATCAGTCTGCGGCGAAACCGTAAAAACGAGAGCGGTTCCCGACGCAACCCGCAATTGCCAAATCGGGAAAAGGCTGTATAATAGTGGTCATAAAGGAACGGGTGAGCATATGACGCTGCAGCAATTAAAGTACATCATAAAAATCGTGGAATTTGGCTCCATCACCGAAGCGGCAAAGCAGCTTTTCATCACGCAGCCCAGTCTTTCCAGCGCCGTAAAAGAGCTGGAAAAAGAGCTCGGCATCGAGATATTCAGCCGTTCCGCGAAGGGGATCGCCCTCACCGTAGACGGAGCGGAGTTTCTCTCGTATGCCAGGCAGGTCGTCGAGCAGGCGGAGCTGCTGGAGCAGCGGTACAAGGACAAAGAACCGTCGCGCCAGCTGTGCTCCATTTCGACGCAGCACTATGCGTTTTCGGTAAACGCCTTTGTGGAGCTTGTAAGAGAATGCAATACGGGGGAGTACGAGTTCACCCTTCGTGAAACGCGCACCTACGACATTATCCAGGACGTCAAGAATATGCGGAGCGAAATCGGCATCCTGTACCTGAATCATTTCAATGAAAAAGTGATCTCCAAGCTGCTGAAGGAAAACCGGCTCGAATTCCATCCCCTGTTCGACGCGGCTCCGCATGTCTTCGTGAGCTCCACGAATCCTCTGTCGGCAAAGGGATCCGTCACGCTGGAGGATCTGAGGGATTACCCGTGCCTTTCCTTCGAGCAGGGCGAATTCAACTCCTTTTATTTTTCAGAGGAGATCCTAAGCACCGTTTATCATAAAAAAAGCATCCACGTCAGCGACCGGGGAACGCTGTTCAACCTGCTGATCGGGCTGAACGGCTACACGCTCAGCACCGGGGTGCTGAGCCCGGACCTGAACGGGGTGGACATCGTCTCCGTGCCGCTTGTCACCGACACGGACGAGAAGATGCGGATCGGCTGGATCGTCAACTCAAAGGCCGTTTTGAGCAACGCCGCGGAAAGCTATATCCGCCATCTGAAGAAACTGATCGAGGCGTACGGCTTTGAAATCATCCAATAAAAAATGCACGCTCCGTTTTTTACGCGGGACGCGCATTCCTTACGCTGAAATTCGGTTTGCTTTTAAAAGATTCGTTACCGCTTCGGTGATCTTTGCGGCAACGTAGGCGTCGTTCATCGTATAAAGGTGAATGCCGTCGACGCCCTGCGCGATGAGATCGACGATCTGGTCGATGGCGTACGCGATCCCCGCGTCCCGCATTGCGACCGGATTGTCTCCGTATCTGTCCATGATCTTCATGAACTTTTTCGGAAGCGTCGCGCCGCTGAGCGACACCATCCGCTCAATCTGCTTTTTGTTCGTCACCGGCATGATCCCGGCCTGGATCGGGACATGGATCCCCGCGCTCCCGGCGCGGTCCAGGAAGGAATAAAAATGGCCGTTGTCGAAAAAAAGCTGGGAAATCAACTGGTCCGCACCCGCGTCGACCTTGATTTTCAGGTTTTGAACGTCCCTGTCGAGCCCTCCGGATTCCGGATGGCCTTCCGGGTAACAGGCCCCGATGACATTGAAACTCCCGGTTTTCTTGATAAAGGCGACCAGGTCGCTCGCGTGCGGGAAGTCTGTTTTGGGAACGCTGTCCGGATTGACGTCCCCCCTCAGGGCGAGGATATTTTCAATGCCGTTCCGCTTCAGGCTTGCAAGCGCCTCAAGAACGTCGTTTTTCGTAAGGCCGACGCATGGAAGATGGGCGACGCTCTCGATCCCGTAACGATTTTTGACGTCGGAGGCGATTTCCACGGTCCGCCCGCCGCCGCGCCCCGCCGCGCCGTAGGTGACGCTGATAAAGTCGGGGGAAAGCCCGCGCATCTGCTCCAGGGCGCGGTAGACGGTGCCAAGCGAAGAAGTTTTTTTCGGGGGAAAAACCTCAAAGGAAAACACGGTCTTTTTTTGAAACAGCCTGCTCGTATTCATTACAGCTCACCCCGTACCTCTTTCGCCGCCTGCACAAGATGCTCGAGGCTCGGCACCGTCTCCCTGTATTCCCTCGTTTTCAGTCCGCAGTCGGGATTGACCCAGAGTTTTTCCTTGGGCAGCTTCTCCAGCATTTTATGAAGCGCCTTTACGATTTCCCCGGTCGACGGGACTCTCGGGGAATGGATGTCGTAAACGCCGGGGCCCACTTCGGTTTGAAAGCCGCTTTTCTTGAGGGCGCCGAGGATCGCCAGGTCGGAGCGAGAGGCCTCAAACGTGATCACGTCCGCATCCATATTGTCGATGTCCCGGATAATGTCGCCGAACTCGCTGTAGCACATATGCGTATGGATCTGCGTTTCCGGTTTCACGCCGCTGTGGACAAGCCGGAACGCGGGGACCGCCCAGTCGAGGTATTCGCTGTGCCAGTCGGCTTTCCGGAGCGGGAGCTTTTCCCGCAGGGCCGGCTCGTCGATCTGGATGATCTTGATACCGTCCGCCTCAAGGTCGAGGGCTTCCTCCCGGATTGCGAGCGCGATCTGGAACGCGCATTCCTTCAAGGGGACGTCTTCTCTCGGGAAGGACCAGTTCAGGATGGTGACGGGCCCCGTCAGCATGCCCTTGACATATTTTTTCGTCAGGCTCTGCGCGTACTTTGAATACTCCGCCGTGATCAGGCGGCTGCGCCAAACGTCGCTCCAGATGATGGGCGGCTTCACGCAGCGCGTGCCGTAGGACTGCACCCACGCCTTTTCCGTGAAGAGGAATCCGTTCAGATGATCGCCGAAATATTCGACCATATCGTTCCGCTCGAACTCGCCGTGGACGAGGACGTCCAGCCCGATTTTCTCCTGAAGTTCGATACACTCCTTGATTTTCCGCTTGTTGAAATCCGCGTACTGTTTTTCCGAAATCTTTCCCTTCTTAAATGCGGAGCGGTTTGCCCGCACATCGGCAGTCTGCGGGAAAGAGCCGATCGTGGTTGTCGGCAAAAGCGGCAGGCGGAAAAACGCCTTCTGGATCTTTTCGCGCTCCGCAAAGGCGGGCAGCCTTGTGAAATCCCGTTCCGTAAGGGCCCTCACTCTCGCCTGGACGGCTTCGTTTCCGCCGTGCCTCACGTTTTTGAACAGGGCTTCATTCGCGGCATACGCGTCTTCCCGGGGCGGCGATGCGCTGGAGGCCAGCTTTTTCAGGTCGGCGAGCTCCCCCAGCTTCTCCACGGCAAAAGCCAGGTGCTTTTTGTACGCGCCGTCCAGCTTCGATTCGTTTTCAACGGTGTACGGCACGAGGAGCAGGGAACAGGACGTCCCGACGGCGATATGCTTCGCGCTCTTTTTCAGTTCGCCGATCGCAGAGAGCGTCTTCGCATAATTGTTCCGCCAGACGTTTCTCCCGTTCACAAGGCCCGCAAATAAGACCTTATCGTCCGGAAAACCGTTATTCCGCACCAACGCAAGGCTTTCTTTCCCTTCGACAAAGTCGAGCCCGATCCCGTCGAAATCGAGCGCGGCCGCTTCCTCGTAACAGTCCCGGATGTCGCCGAAGTAAGTTTGCAACAGGATTTTCGCGTTCCCTTTCGCTTTCAGGACGCCCGCGTAAAGGCTCTTGAAAAACGAAATATCGTCCGCGTCCTGATCCATGACCAGCGCCGGTTCATCCAGCTGAATCCACTCCGCGCCCAGCCCCGCAAGCTTTCCGACAAGCTCGGCATAGGCCCGAACGGTATCGCCGGCAAAATCAACCGCCTTTTTTTCTCCCGCAAACCTGGCAAGCTTCAAAAAGGTGAACGGCCCGACCACGACGGGTTTTGTCAGGATTCCGAGGTTCTTCGCCTCCGCGAATTCCTCGAAAATCTTTGTGCCCGCCAGCCTGATCGCCGTGTCGTCCTCTATTTCCGGAACCAGATAGTGATAGTTTGTATTAAACCACTTTTTCATGGCAAGCGCTTTGACGTCGCCGTTCGAACCCTGATAGCCTCGCGCCATGGCAAAGTACTCGTCGAGGGCGCCGAGCCTCAGCGCGCGGTATCTTTTCGGAATCGTGTTCAGCATGACCGCCGTATCGAGCATCCCGTCGTAAAAGGAAAAGTCGTTGGACGGAATGAGGTCGATCCCTCTGCCTTTTTGCAGCAGCCAGTGCGTTTTACGCAGTTGCCTCCCGGTGGACAACAATTCCTCCGAGGTTTTTTCTCCTTTGAAATAACCTTCCGACGCGAACTTCAGTTCCCGAAGAGAGCCGATCCTCGGAAATCCTATCACGGATGTTTTCATTGCGGTATCTCCCATCGATATGTTTTTAACAATTTATATCGGTTTCATCATATTACTTACAAGATACCACAAAAGCCCTTGCCATAGCTAACTCAAAAATTTTATGAGTTCCCATAGCCTTATTCTATGGCTGTTATCATAGGACCGGGCTCGCACGTCATCCGGATCCGCGGCCGCACGGAATCAGCGCGCAAGGCCGGCAAGACAGCGGAGCGCGATGGACGCAGAACGATGAAAAATGTTTGATAAAAAAGCCTTGACAAAGCCGGACGTTCGGAGTATGATACGAGCATAAATCATATATGAATACTAAATGTGATAAGGAGGAACCGGCTATGAGAACGCAGATTTGCAGCAACGGCAGAATGGATACCATGATGCGCGCGATGTGCATCATGTGCAGCGGCATGCCTGAAATGAAACATGGCCGGCCCTTCTGTTGCTGTAACCATTAGGGAAAAATGCAACAAATGTAGTAAAAGGGCTGTCAGGCCAAAAACCTGCCGGCTTTTTTTATACCATTTTCCAAGCCGAAAGAAACCCGTAAAATCCATTCAATACTTTTTGAAAGGCTGATTGAAAATGAGCGACAGAAAATTTGGATTCGATACCCTCCAGGTACAGGCCGGTCAGAAACCGGACCCCGCAACGGGCGCCCGCGCCGTCCCGATTTACCAGACCACCTCCTACGTGTTTAAAAACACCGCCGAGGCGGAAGGGCGCTTCGGCCTCACGATTCCGGGCAACATTTACTCCCGCCTGACCAATCCGACCACGGACGTCTTTGAACAGCGCATCGCGGCGCTGGAAGGCGGTTCCGCCGGGCTGGGCGTCGCGTCCGGCGCCGCCGCCGTCACATACTCCATCCTGAACATCGCGGGCGAAGGGGACGAGATCGTCTCGGCCAGCACGCTGTACGGCGGCACCTACAATCTGTTTGCGCACACGCTTCCCAAGTACGGCATCAAAACGATTTTTGTCGACCCGGACGACGTGGGCAACTTTGAAAAGGCGATTACCCCGAAGACCAAGGCCATCTATTACGAAACGCTCGGCAACCCCGGCATCAACGTCATCGACTTCGACGCGGTCGGGGAAATCGCAAAAAAGCACAAGCTCCCGGTCATCGTCGACAACACGTTTGCGACGCCCTACCTGTTCCGCCCGCTGGAGCACGGCGCGAACGTGGTCGTCCACTCCGCGACGAAATTCATCGGCGGGCACGGCTCGTCCATCGGCGGCGTGATCGTGGACGGCGGCAACTTCGACTGGACGAGCGGGAAATTCCCGGGCTTTACCGAGCCGGACAAAAGCTACCACGGGATCAAATACGCGGACCTCGGCGCGGCGGCGTTTGTCACGAAAGTGCGCGCGCAGCTGCTTCGCGACACCGGCGCGACGCTTTCCGCCTTCAACTCCTGGCTGTTCATCCAAAGCCTCGAATCGCTCTCGCTCCGCGTGGCAAAGCACGTCTCCAACACCGAAAAGATCGTGAGATTCCTCGAGAGCAATCCGAAGGTGAAGGAGGTCAACTACCCGGGCCTGCAGTCGAACAAATACTACGGCCTCGCGAAGAAGTATTTCCCGAAGGGCGCCGGCTCCATCTTCACCTTCTCGGTCAACGGCGACGTCACCGCGGCGAAAAAGTTCATCGACAGCCTGCAGATCTTCTCGCAGCTCGCCAACGTCGCGGACGCGAAATCGCTGGTCATCCATCCGTCCACCACGACGCATCAGCAGCTGAATCTCGAGGAGCAGCGCGCGGCGGGCTTCGGGCCCGAGACGATACGCCTCTCCATCGGCGTGGAGGATCCCGACGACCTGATCTGGGATCTCGGCCAGGCGCTCGACAAGGCCATCCCGGACTGACGCGCCCGTTCCGCCGCAAAAAATATACGTAAGGGCAAGAGGACTGTTCAACCGATGAGGAGCGCTTTTGCGCTCCTCATCGTCATAGCCCCCATTCCACGGCAAACGGAGGTGCGTCTGGATGCCGATCACCGTACCGGAAGGACTTCCGGCGGTCGCAACCCTGGAAAGGGAGAACATTTTCGTGATGGACCACGAGAGGGCGATCCATCAGGATATCCGGCCGCTGCGGATTTTGATTTTGAACCTGATGCCGACCAAGACCGACACGGAAACGCAGCTGCTTCGGCTGCTGAGCAATTCACCGCTCCAGCTGGAAGTCGAGTTTCTGCGGATGGCAAGCCACGTTGCGAAACACACTCCGCTGCAATATCTGCTGAAATTTTACAAAAACTTCGACGAAGTAAAGCTCAAACGGTACGACGGGATGATCATTACCGGCGCGCCCGTGGAGCGGATGAAATTCGAGCGGGTGGATTACTGGCCGGAGCTGTGCCGCGTGATGGACTGGTCGAAACGCAGCGTCTATTCCACCCTGCACATCTGCTGGGGCGCGCAGGCGGGGCTTTACCACCATTTCGGCGTTCCCAAATACGAACTCCCGCAAAAACTGGCCGGCGTCTTCGAGCACCGCGTCCTCTACCCCGCTCATCCGCTCCTGCGCGGCTTCGACGACTACTTTTGGGCGCCCCATTCCCGCTACACCAAAGTGAAGAAGAGCGACATCGACAAAATCCCGGAATTGGAGACTCTGGCGGTCTCGAAGCGGGCGGGGGTGTATCTGGCGGCAAACCGCAACGGCAGGCAGGTTTTCGTCACCGGCCACTGCGAGTACGACCGCGACACGCTGGCGAAGGAATATTTCCGCGACGTTGAAAAAGGAATTCCGGCGGCCGTCCCCGAAAATTATTTCGTCGGCGACGACCCCGAAAAGGTGCCTGTTTTCAAGTGGAAAAGCCACGCGTCGCTGTTGTTTTCCAACTGGCTCAACTATTTTGTCTACCAGCGGACTCCCTACGATCTTTCCGATCTTGGCGCTCCCTGAATCGAAATGCGGCGGGCGGGCCCGCACGGCTGGTTCCGCCTTCGCTGCACCGTCCCGCGCGAAAGCCAAGCGGCAAAAACTGAAGCTGGTGAATTTTAAAAACGCAGGGCCGAACCGGCCCTGCGAATACGCAAGGCTTGAAACGGCACCGTCGTTTCAAAAATCAAAGCAAGGAGATACTCCATGAGTCAACGAAAATATGGTTCCGAATTCGGATTTCTGACGAGGGCCGTGCACACGGGCAACGACGTCGACCGCGAAACCGGCGCGATCAAGCGCCCCATCACGCTCGGGAACTGCTACGAGCTGCCCTACGACCCGAGCAGCCTGAACTGGAGCAGCGCCGACAAAGCGCTTTATACCCGCAACGGCGGCGTGAATCAGAAATACCTTCAGGAAAAGATCGCGGCGCTGGAAGGGACGGAGGACTGCGTGGTCCTTGCCTCCGGCGTGGCCGCGCTTTCCGGGATATTTTTCACTTTTCTGAAATCCGGCGACCACGTGGTCTGCTCGAAGGTTACCTATATCGCCGTTTATCGGCTCCTGACGGAACATCTGAAAGAAAAATACGGCATCGAGGCCACGCTGGTGGATACGTCCGATCCGGAAGCGGTAAAAGCGGCGATCCGGCCCAATACGAAATTGATCCACATCGAAACGCCCGGAAACCCGACGATCGGCATCAGCGATATTGCGGCGATCGCAGAAATCGCCCGCGAAAACGGGATCCTTCTCTCCGTCGACAACACGTTCGCCTCGCCCTATCTTCAGCGGCCCGCCGAGCTGGGCGCCGACCTGACGGTGGAAAGCCTGACCAAATACATCAACGGCCACGGCGACGCGCTGGGCGGCTCCGTTTCCGGCAAAAAAGAACTTATAGACAAAATCCGCGCGGAAGCGATGGTGAACCTCGGCGGGGCGATCAGCCCGTTCAACGCATGGCTCATCATGCGCGGGGCGGTCACGCTTCCCTTGCGGATGCGCCAGCACAGCGAAAGCGCCCTGAAAGTCGCGCGGTTTCTGAAAAGCAATCCCGCCGTCCGCTTTGTCGCCTATCCAGGGCTGGGAAGCGACCGGGGACATAAGGTCGCCGCGAAACAGATGAAGAACGGGTTTTCCGGCATGATCGCCTTCGGTCTGAACGGGGACGCGGACGCTCACAACCGTTTTGTCAGCTGCCTTCGCGTGATTACGTCCGCGGTTTCCCTCGGGCACGACGAGAGCCTGATCGTCTTTCTCGGCCCCGACGACGAGCGGCAGTATCTGTACCCCGAAGAATTCCACGGCGGCTTTTTCCGCTTCAGCGTAGGGCTGGAGGACACGGAAGACATTGTCGGGGACATCCGTCAGGCTCTTGAAAGAGCCGGGCTGACATAAACTTCCGTTCCCATACTCCTCCGCACCCGGGCACTGTAAAATTTCATCGAAGGAAAGCCAGAATGAGGGGGATTTTGCTCTGGCTCTCGGACCTTATCCGATTTCAGGATTCCTGTAGGAATTGAAAGCCCCGGACGTTGAACAGCCTTCCCGCATATCCATGAAAGACCAGATAGACGGCATGGGTTCCCTTTACCGCTTTCACGCCGCAATAAAAAGCTTCCCAAGACTGCCACCCCTGCGTCGGCTCGACCACGGCGCGGCCGATACACTCCCCGTCCCTTTCATCCAGACGGATTTCAATTACTCCTCCGTACGCACTGCTCGCGGCTTTCACCATGAACCGTGAAGCCGCTCCGTCGAAATACAGATATTTGTACGCAGCCCAGTCTCCATCTTCGATGAAAGCGAGATAGTCCCGATAGACGCGGTCCACCCCGACCGAATCAATATGCACTTTGCCGGAAAGCAGGCACGCGCGGGACGCTTCCAGATAATCCGTGCACGCTATGGCACGGGAAGCGCCCTGAGTCGTCATTTCCACCTCCGGGATGCTTCCGTCCGGCTCAAATCGAATGGGTTCCGCGCATACGCGCCTGCTGTAGGGGCTGTTGTGCGTCGAACGATGGTAGAATACGTACCACCGGCCGTCGATCTCCTGAATGGACCCATGGTTGTTCCACGATTTCGGATCGCAGCCCGTATTGTCGATGATAACGCCGCCCTTTTGAAACGGGCCCAAGGGGGACCGGCCTGTGGCGTAGGAAATGCAGGTGGCCTTTCCCCTGCTGATGTCCGTGTAGACCATGTAATACAATCCGTTGCGCTTGCGGACGGAAACGCCCTCATGAAAACCGTGTTGCCGATCCGTCAGCAAATTCCGGCGGAACGTTTTCGGATCGATCTCCGTCATGCTCGGCTTCAATCTGGCCCCCCGGACGGCAAACTGCCCCCAATAATAATAGCATTGGCCGTCATCATCCAGAAAGACGGCGGGGTCAATGCCGTCTCCGTTCGAAGCCTGGAGCGGAACCGCGCCCGTAAACGGCCCAGCGGGGCTCTTCGAAAACGCGACGCCCTCGCTCCCGTCGCCCGTGCAAAAATACAGGTAATAGACGCCGTTTTTACAGATGCAATCCGGCGCATAAAGCGGGCTCTGCGACCACGGGACACCGGCGTTTGGTCCGAGAGTGCGAAGGCTGACACCGTGCTCCGTCCAATCCGAAAAATTTCCGGAAGAAAACACATGGTACTCGTAGCTGCAGTACGTCGTTCCGTCCGGAATATCGTATGAGCCATACAGATAAGCGCGTCCATCCTGCCACTGCCTGGCCTCAACGTCGGGCACGAAAAAATTCAACGGAAGCACTGGATTCATAGAGATTCTCCTCAATTTTACTGTGCGCGGATTTTCTTTTATTCCCGAATGGCGCCTGATTGGAAATCGGGAGGACGGCCCGCAAAGATCAGCCGGCAACGCGGCCATTGCTTTTCGGCGCTTTTGGGGTATACTGGAAGCGATTCCGAAAAGAGAACAAGGGAGGAAATGAAAAATGGAACCGGCAAATACGATGAAAGCCAACCGTCCGGCGGGGCGGTACGGGCTGCTTTTGAAGCAGGCGCAGGCTCTGCTGGAAGGGGAAAACGACTGGGTCGCGAACCTTTCCAACATTGCGGCGCTGCTGAACTCGGCGCTTCCGCAGATCAACTGGGTCGGCTTTTACCGGATGAAGGGCGGGGAGCTTCTGCTCGGCCCGTTTCAGGGCAAGCCGGCCTGCGTCCATATTCCTGTGGGAAAAGGCGTGTGCGGAACCGCCGTTCAGCGAAACGCGACGCAGGTAATCCCGGACGTGCGTTGCTTTCCGGGGCACATTGCCTGCGATTGCGATTCCGTGTCCGAGCTGGTGGTTCCCCTGCGCGCGCAGGGAAGGATCGTCGGCGTTCTGGACATTGACAGTCCGCGCGCGGAACGCTTCGGCGATGCGGACGCCCGCGCGATGGAAGCAATCGCGGAGCTGGTTTCCCGCAGCTGCGCATGGGACGGCTGACGTGCGCCGGAAGGGAAGGGGCTCAGACGGACAAAACGGGCGGCCTCCGAAACGCGCCGGGGGCCGCCTATCACCGTGGTGCGAAAGCACCGGGCATTGACATCAAACGGAAGCGGAAGAATTCCGCTTCACCACGGGCAGTGTATTTTCCGGCGTCCGCCACTTATCCCTTCAGAAAAAAATCCTCCATTTTTCCGTTCAAAAGGCGGAGCATGTCGATTTCGTCCCTGACGTACCGGCTCAGAGGGGCGCCGCCGTTCACCCGGCAGGCGCTTTCCATCGGCACTCCGACAGAGTTGAGATAATATTTGGCGCAGGACGGATATTGCTGTGTCTCCACCCAGGACAGCACGGTCAGGTAGGACTGCAATAATTCCGCCTTGTCGGGATGTGCCTTGTAACTGTCGAAAAGCCGCACAAGCAGTCTCGGGCAGATATTGGCCATAACGCCGCAGAAACCGCTCGCACCGTCCCTCAGCGACTGAAGAAGCGTGGGGGTGTTCGCATTGAACAGTTTCAGCCCCGACTCCCCGATCCATTTCAGCCTTCGGGCAATGAGTTCTCCGTCGCAGCAGGTATCCTTAAGGAAGTTGATTCTGCCGCTTTGGGCGCACCATTTGAGAACTTTTTCGGAAAGCAGCCTTTTATAGGGATACGGGCATTCGTAAACGCCGAAGTTCACGCCCGGAATCGCCTTCAGGATCGCGCCGCAGCGCTCGATCCACACCTCGTCCGATTCGTCCCGCAAGGCGAGACGGTTGCTTACCAGCACGACGGCATCCACACCGGTTTCCGCGATCGCTTTCAGTTCCTCGATCTGTTCGGCCGGGTCGTCTGAAATATGGCCTGACGCAACGACCTGCACCCTGCCCGCCGAAAGTCTTACGGTTTCCCTTGCGAGCGCAATCCGTTCCTCCAGCGCAAGCTGAAACATTTCGGAGGATTGGCAAACCGCGAATATTCCGGACACGCCGCTGTCGACATACCAGTTTACAAGCCGCTCGACCGCTTTTTTATCGATCTTGCCGCCGTCGGTGAACGGGGTGAGCATCGTCGGCCAGACACCGGATGAAATTGTATTTTTCAACATTTTATCTACTCTTTCCGGTTTGTTTTTTCAGCAGCTCAGCTTTCCAGCCATGCGGGGTTGAAGCGGCAGTACAGTCCGCTGCTGATCAGGTGGACTACGCCGTCCGGCGCCTGGGCGGCCGCAAGGCGGCCCCTGGACTCGGCGTGGTTTTCGTCAAGCTCGAAGGTCCCGGTCCATGCGCCGCCGTTTTCCTTCCGGTCGGCGCCGTTAGTCAGCAGCTTTTTAACGGGCCGGCTCTTTCCGCCGTCGCGGGAAAGGGCGGCGAATATGCCGAACACGCGCGTCCTTTTGCCGAAAAAGGACCCGCCATCCAGCGTCACCGCCACTTCCTTTGCATAGGAAGGAATCCGGCCCGCCCCCTTTGCGCAGCTTGCCCTACTTTCCGCCGCACGCTTCGGAGACCATGCGGCTCACTGCCGCGCCGTCCGCCCGCCCTTTCACCAGCGGCATCAGCGCCCGCATTACCCGGCCCTTGTCCTTCGGGGAAGGGGCCGTGATGCCGAGCTGCCCGAACACGCCGCGGATCATCCCGCCGATCTCCTCTTCGGAAATCCCTTTCGGCGCAAACTCCTCCAGAACGGAAAGCGCGAACCGGTTTTTCTCGATAATATCCTTCCGGTCCTTCGGCGCCGTTTCCACCGCTTCCTTCGTCTGTTTGATCTCGCGGCGGATCACGGCGTTCTCTTCTTCCTCCGTCAGATCGGCATGCTTGTCTACCCACTTCGCCTTCAGGGCGGAAAGCAGCAGGGAGAACACGTCTTTCCTCGCCTTGTCGCCGCTTTTCATCGCCTTCACCATTTCCGAACGGACCTCTTCTATTTTAGACATCCAAAAGCGCCTCCTTTGTCTTCAATCGCTGTTTTTCTGGGAGATGTTCACGGTGATCATATAGCTCCCGTAAACCCAGCAGCTGGTAGAGCCGCTGACGGTAAACGTTACGGGCACTTCCGTCTGCCCGGTAAAATTCCCCGTGCTGGAAAGATCCACGCTGCCCACCAGGCTGGAATTGGAAAGCTTCGCCACTTCCAAAGGCGGGCCAACCACCGTGACGGAAATTCCGTCCGACGTAATGCTCGCCGTCTTGTCGGTGCCGAGATTCTTTACGCCGAACAACGAAGCCGTCATCAGCCTCGTCGACATACCCTCAAGATTCAGCGTGATGCGCGCCGAGGGCTGATTGCTCAGGTTCTTGCAGGACTTCGGCAGCGTGAGATCCACATCGAACGTGTTGTGGGACGGGCTGATCTCCGCAAAATTGATCGTGTCGAGACTGAGCTTGCCTCCCAGTTCGGCAAGCGTGTCCTTCGGGCCGGCGATCTCTATCGTCGACGGAGAAATGGCGATCTTCCCGGAGCTCAGGGTAAGGCCGGACGGCTTGTTGGCGAAAGTCGGCTCCAGCGCCACGGTCTGCCGCGGAAGAACCGGAATGGTCACATCCACCTTTTCGGGGTTGATGGTCATATCCCCGTTCCCCAGTTTGTTCCCGTTCGCGTCGTACAGCACGAGGTCGGCGGTGAAATGCACCGTATCCGTCAGCGTCTTGGTGACTTTGTATTCATAGGTGACCTTGTTGATCTGGCTGACCTGCTTTTCCGGGCCGGAAATCGTCACGTTGTCCGAGCTGAGCGTCGGCGCGCCGACAAAATACGACGGGTCCGATTGGTATCCCTCGGCGTATGAAATATCGTCTACGATGGGAAACGTCTTTTCCCTGTACCGGTCGACCGAAACATAGATCTGCTGCGGGAAGATGGAATCGACCGTATACTGGTTCGCGCCGAAGTTCTGGCCCACGTTCTGCACCTGAAGCGAAAGCGGGTAGCTCCCCTGCGCGGTGACCGTGGCGGGGAGCGTGGCGACGCACTCGATGTCGGAAGCCTTGAGCTGGCCGACGATCATGCTGTTCCCCTTCACATAAACCGTTGCGGTATTGTCGCTCTGCTTGAAAACCTTCACGCCGTCCGCCTGCGCGGAATCGGACAGAACCACTTTCACGGGAACGCCCGTGATCGCCTTGGGGCGGTCCTGCGTGTCGCTTGAGACCATGATGGCCCAGAGAACGAGAGCCAGAAAGACGGAAAACGCAATGGCGAATTTATTGTTGTAAAACAAGCGGTCCCAGCCGAAATGTTTGGAAGGATTTTTCTTTTTTACGTCTTTCACGATTTTTTCCCCCTTTTGATCGAGGGGATCCAGCCCTGCTCGCTTTTACTGCTCAATAGGTAAGACTCCAGCGCGCTGCGAAGCGTTTCCCGGGTGTAATTCCGGGTGATGACGCCGTTGACCACAACGGAAATCTGCCCGGTCTCCTCGGAAACGACGATGACGACCGCGTCCGAATTCTCGCTCATGCCGATGGCGGCCCGGTGGCGCGTGCCCAGCTCGATGGCGACGCGGTCGCTCTTGGTCAGCGGGAGGATGCATCCGGCGGCGTAAACCATGCCTTCGCGCAGGATCATGGCGCCGTCGTGCAGCGGGGCCTTGTTGAAGAAAATATTGCAGATGATCGGCGAACTCGGAATCGCGTTGATCACGGTCCCGGTATCGATAATGTCGCCGAGCTTCGTTTCCCGCTCAAAGACGATCAGGGCGCCCGTCTTCTGTTTCGACATCTGCCCCGCCGCGTCCACCACCGCGTTGATCGCCCGGCGTGCGCGGCGAAGCGCCTCGTCGGAATCGCCGGTAAACCAGTCCTTCTTGCCGATGCCGCTCCGTCCGAGCTGCTCGAGGGCGCGGCGGATCTCCGGCTGGAATACGATCATCAGCACGATCAGCGAGAACTGGAAAAAATACGCCAGGATCGTCTCCATCATCGTCAGCCGGAGGAGATAGGAGAGCCACCAAACGACCAGAAGGATGATGATGCCTTTCACAAGCTGGCCGGCGCGCGTCTCGCGGACCAGCTTGATGCCGTTGAAGATGATAAAGGAGACGAGACCGATATCCAGCGCATCGGTCAGCCGAAACTGATGAATGAGCTGAAGGAACGTATTCCATGCGGTTATGACACCATCCATACTTTTTTCCTTCCGTCCGAGATAGAAAAACCTTTTTTATTTTACCATATCTTTGCTCAGATTCAATGCTTTCTTCCGTGATTTTTTCATCAGGATCTGGCGGACCGCAGCCAAAAGCGTCCTCATGTCCGTCTGTGTGGAAAATGCGGACGGGCAGATGCGGACGGCGCCGCGCTCCAGCGTGCCGTAAAAGCGGTGCGCGGACGGCGCGCAGTGCAGCCCGGCCCGCACGGCGATGCCGCAGGCGCCGAGGGCGCGGCCCACTTCCTCGCTCGCCATGCCCCGCAGATTGAACGAAAGGACCGGCGCGCACCAGCGCGGGTCCGGCATGGGGGTGTAAAGCTCCACGCCGTCCGTCGCGGACAACCCGGCGTAAAGGGAGCGCAGGAGGGAGATTTCATGCTCCAGAATGTGGCTGCGTCCGGTGCAGCGCACGAAATCGATACCCGCGCGCAGGCCGGCGATGCCCGGCATATTCACCGTGCCGCTTTCAAAGCGCTCCGGCATGCCGGAAGGCTGCTCCTGGGAAAGCGACTCCGTCCCCGTCCCGCCCTCTACAAGCGTCGCGAGCTCTCCGCCGTGCGGCGTGATCAGCATGCCGGTCCCCATTGGCCCGTAAAGTCCCTTGTGGCCCGCCGCGCAGAGATAATCGATCCCGCTGTCCGCCATATCGATCGGAAGCAGGCCGGCCGACTGGGCGCAGTCCACGGCCGTGGGCACCCCGTACTGGCGCGCGAGCGCCGCGATGCGCTCGACCGGCAGCCGGATGCCCCACACATTGGACGCGTGCGTGCAGAACACGAGCTTCGTGTTGTCGCGCAGCGCTTCGCGGAACGCGGCGACCGTGCGGTCGTTGTCGCCCGGAAAAACGCGCGCTTCCGTCCACGTCACTCCGGAAGCGGCCAGCGCGTGGAGCGGGCGCATCACCGCGTTATGCTCCAGGCACGAGACGACGACGTGGTCGCCCGCATGGAGCAGGCCCTTCAGGACGAAATTGACGGCGCTGGTGCAGTTCAGCGTGAAGGCCACGCATTCCGGTCCCGGCGCGTTAAAGAAATCCGCCGCCTCGCAACGGCAGCGGTATACTTCCTCCGACGAAGCAATAGCCATTGCGTGGCCGGCGCGGCCCGGGTTCGCCCCGTAGCGCACCAGCGCGCGCTGTACGGCGATCCGCACCGCGCGCGGCTTCGGATAGGTTGTGGCGGCGTTGTCCAGGTAAATCATAGTTGCACCTCGCGTTCCGAACGGCCGAAAACCGGAATGCCTTCCCGTTTCAGGATGTTTTCCGCCTCATTGGTTCTGTTCGGGACATATATACCAAAGCTGCAGCCGCGCCCCTGCGCGGTGCGGGCTATCTTTTCCACTCTGGACCAGATGCCGTACCTGGCCAGCAGGCCGCGCCCTTTCATGGCGTATGTGACGGAGCCCACTTCAATCATAGGCTTGCCCACAGCGATCCCCCCTCCTCTTTTACCACCAGATTATGCCGTGAGCCTGCCGTTTGCTTCTTCGCTATTTTTCCGCCGTTTCGATCAGGCAGACCGCGTGCGCAGCGATGCCTTCCCCCGCGCCGGTAAAGCCGAGCCCCTCCTCCGTCGTGGCCTTCACGCTCACGCGGCCGGCCGGGATCCCGCATATCCGCGCGATGCTTTCCCGCATGGCGGGGACGTACGGTTTCAGCTTCGGCGCCTGCGCAACCACGGTGGCGTCGATGTTGCCGACGTGCCATCCGTTTTCCGCCAGCAAAGCGCAGACCGCCGCGAGCAGCTTTCCGCTGTCCGCGCCGAGGTAAGCCGGGTCCGTGTCCGGAAAAAGCCGCCCGATGTCCCCCAGCGCCGCGGCGCCCAGCAGCGAATCCATAACGGCGTGCAGCAGCACGTCGGCGTCCGAGTGGCCCGCCAGGCCGCGGGAGTACGGAACCTCCACGCCGCCCAGGACCAGTCTGCGGCCTTCCGCAAACCGGTGGACGTCATATCCATGCCCGATTCTCACGACAATTCCTCCCTCCGGCGGAGGATCGCCTCCGCGGCGGCCACGTCGTCCGGCGTGGTCAGTTTCAGATTCTCGTAGCTGCCCCGGCAGAGGCGGATTCTGACGCCGCACCGCTCGAGGAGCTGACAGTCGTCGGTGTAATCGGCGCCGGCCGCCTCCGCGCTGCGCATCGCTTCCCGGTAGAGCGCCAGCCGGAACACCTGCGGCGTCTGCACGGCCCAGAGCCTCTCCCGCCGCGGCGTCGAGGACACAAAGCCTTCGCCGTCGGTCAGTTTGACGGTGTCCTTCACCGGCACGGCAAGCGCCGCCGCCCCGTATTCCCTCGCGGCGGAAACACAGGCGTCGATCTCCTCCGGGCGGATCAGCGGGCGCGCCCCGTCGTGCACCGCAATCCACTCCGTACCGGGCGGGACAGCCGCCGCCCCGGCTGCCGCCGAGCGTTGGCGCGTCCCGCCCCCCGGCACGATCGCGGCGACCTTTCCGGCGCCGCAGCCGCGCACCGCAAGCTCCATGCGCCCGCGGTCCTCCTCGCGGCAGACGACGACGACCGAGCCGACCTCCCGCGCAGCCTCGAACGCGAGAAGCGTCCGCGCGATCGCCGGCACGCCGAGCAAAAGGACAAACTGTTTTGAAAAGCCCAGATCCATCCTGGATGAAGCGCCCGCGGCGGCAATCACCGCGCAGCAGTTGCGACCGGAACTCAAATTACCGCTCCTTTCCGCGAAACCGGGGCTTGACCTTCCCGGGCTCCGGGAACTATAATAACAAAGACACGATGAAACGGCGGTGGAAAACAGATGAAAACAGAACAGAAAACAGAAGTGGATTTACCCGTCAGGCATATATCGGATTCCGAAATCGAGCAGGTGCAGCCCGTATTCGGCGCCCATCTGAACGACCAGGGCCGGCTCTTCGGGGGCCAGCTCGTCGCCTGGATCGACATTGTGGCCGGAGCCGTGGCCCGCAGGCACTGCCACTGCAATGTGACGACGGCGGAAATCGACAGCCTTCAGTTCAAGGAACCCGTCTACAAGGGCAGCGTGGTCGTCCTCCACGGAAAGCTGACCTGCGTGGGGCGCACTTCCATGGAAGTGCGCGTGGACAGCTACAGAGAGGAACTGAACGGCGACCGCAAACTGGTGAACACGGCCTACCTCGTCCTGGTTGCGCTGGACGGGAACGGGAAGCCCACGCCCGTTCCCGGGCTGGCCTGCGAAACGCCGGAGGAAAAAGCGGAGTGGGAAGCCGGCCGGAAACGGCGCGAGCTGCGCCGCACGCGCCGGGAAGAGTCTTACTGACGCGGCTCCGTATGCCGGAGCTTCCAGCGGGCGCGCTGAAGCGCGTTGTCGGCCGCTTTCTCGGTGATGGACAGTCTTTTCGCAATTCCCCGGTAACTGTATCCGCTCAGATAAAGCCGCAGCACGCCGCGCTCCGCCGGCGTCAACAGCGATGAGATCAGGCGGCACATGGCGCGGAAATTCTCGCGGCTGTCCAGCATTGCTTCCGGGTCGGCGATGCTGCCGCCCGCTCCGACCTGCGCCTCATTGGTCCCGCTGAGCGACACAAAATCGCTCAGCGGGAAATTTTTTCTGTCCGCGGCCGTACGGCAAGCCGCAATCACCCGGTTGGAGATGCACACGCCCGCGTAAGTGCGAAATGACGCTCCTCTCTGCGGATCGTACGTTTGCGCGGCCCGCAGCAGCCCGAGCAGCCCTTCCTGAAAGAGATCGTCCGTTTCCAGCCCGGCGGCGCGGAGCGGCGCGACGATCCTGCGGATCATTGCGAGATAGCGTGCGGTCAGCTCCGCGAAGGCATCGCCGTCGCCTTTCCGCACCATTTCGGCGAGCTCTGCATCCGAGCCGTTTTCCGCGGCGGAAATGAATTCTTCCGACATTGCTTCCACCTCGCACCCGATTGCTTTTCCGTTTCCATCATACCTTAACCGGACTGCGAAGTCAACGGCCCCGCTCCCGTTATGGCTTCCACCGGATGCGGGATGGACGGACTCCTTTCCATAAGGAGGGCGCCGGCGGGCCTGCGGCTTCGCGAAAGCGCCGCTTTTCCCGGGAAATGAGGCGCCGTGCTTTCGGCCGATTCTACTTTTCGCTTATCTTTCGACAGAATTCACTATAAATCAAAAATAATTCTTGTTACAATAATCTTGCCGCCAATATGCCGCACAGGGAAAGACTTGATAAAGGAAGGATGTTTCAGTGAATATCATCGTTGATAAAAATGAGTTGGAAAAAAGGCTGATGCGGGCTGAAAAAGGGAAACTGATTGAATTTTGCATTATTCCACCGCAATTTGACGATGGAATGCTAAATCCGGCGTTGCTGCATATTGGCGTTTTACATAGCGACGGTTCCTACGAGGATTTGGAAAGCATAAGCGAATTCAGAAGTTTACAGTTGGTTACGGCACCCAAGCCGGCGGCTTCCGCTTGACGGCGGAAGCCGCTCTCCTTTTCGCGCTTGCCAAGCCTGTCCGCTGCGCGGGCGGGCGAATCCGGCTCCGGCGGCTTTGTTCATTGAGGCTGCCGGAGCCGATGCATTTCTATGGCGCATCCGGTCGGCACGGCAGGAATAACGAAGAATAATTCAAAACAGAAAATATGAAAGGGGCCCAAAAAGATTATAATAAGTTTGAAAAAAGGATTTGCACAAAATACCCTGTCGAAAGGCAAAAGGAACAGGCAATTCCTCAAAGCCGAAGGATTTTCGGACCAGGAAGCGTCGATTCCGTTTTGAAGGCCGGGGAAAAGAGAAAGCAGTGATATTGAGGATGGTTTCGCAGGTTTACAGCATGGGACTTTACGGAATGGACGCATTTCCCGTAGAGGTGGAGGTCGACCTCTCCTCCGGTCTTCCGGCGTTCGAGGTGGTCGGCCTGCCGGACGAGGCCGTGAAGGAATCCCGCGACCGCGTGCGAGCGGCACTGAAAAACTGCGGCTTCGAATTCCCGGTCAGCCGCATTACCGTAAACCTGGCGCCGGCGGACAAGCGCAAAGAAGGGCCGATCTACGACCTTCCGCTGCTCGTCGCCCTGCTTCAGGCGAGCCGCCAGCTGGACTGCTCCCTGGAAGGCAGCGTCTTTCTGGGCGAGCTTTCCCTGACGGGAGAGACGCGGCCCGTGCGCGGCGTGCTTCCCATGGCCATCGCGGCGAAAGAACGCGGCTTCCGCCGGCTTTTCGTGCCGGCCGCAAACGCGCCGGAAGGCGCCGTTGTGGAAGGGCTGGAGGTATACCCGGTGGGGAGCCTGCCGCAGCTGCTGAACCACCTGACGGGCCGGGAACCGATCCCCCCTGCGGAGCCGAACGGCGCCGCGCAGGACGCCGAAGCTCCCATGCCGGATTTCTCCGAAGTGCGCGGGCAGGCGCAGGCGAAGCGCGCTCTGGAGATCGCAGCGGCCGGCGGGCACAACGTGCTGCTGATCGGCTCGCCCGGTTCCGGAAAGAGCATGCTGGCAAAGCGCCTGCCGTCCATCCTGCCGGACATGACGTTTGAAGAAACGATCGAAACGACAAAGATCCACTCGATCGCCGGAACCATCCCGCCGGGCGTTTCGCTGATCCGCACGCGGCCGTTCCGCGCGCCGCACCACACCGTTTCCCCCGCCGGGCTTGCCGGGGGCGGGAGCGTGCCGCATCCCGGAGAGATCTCGCTCGCGCACAACGGGGTGCTTTTCCTGGACGAGCTTCCGGAATTCTCCCGGCCCGCCATGGAGGTTTTGCGCCAGCCGATTGAAAACGGCTGGGTGACGATCTCCCGCGTATGCGGGAGCGTCTCCTATCCTTGTTCGGTGATGTTCGTGGCAGCCATGAACCCTTGCCCATGCGGCTATTTCGGCCACCCGAAGCGCCGCTGCACCTGCACGCCGCAGGCCGTGTCGCGCTACCTGGCGCGCGTTTCCGGCCCGCTGCTGGACCGGCTGGACCTCCACATCGAGGTGCCGCCCGTGGAGTTCGACGAGCTGGCCTCCGACGAAAAGGCCGAGAGCTCCGCCGAGATCCGGGCGCGGGTAAACGCCGCGCGGGCGGTGCAGAACGACCGGTTCCGCGGCACGGCCATTTCCTGCAACGCGCGGATTACGCCGGACCGCCTGCGGGACTTTTGCCGGATGAGCGGCCAGAGCGTCGCGCTTCTGAAAACCGCTTTCGAGCGCTTCAGCCTTTCCGCCCGCGCCTACGACCGCGTGCTGAAGGTCTGCCGCACCATTGCGGATCTGGACCGCAGCGAAATCATCGAGCCGCGCCATGTTGCGGAGGCCGTGCAGTACCGGAGCCTTGACCGGAAATACTGGACGAGGGAACTGTAAGGGCACGCCGCTCCCCTTCCCCGCCTCGGATCATATTTCCCGGAGAATATCCGGGGCGCGGGGACGCCGGGCGGCCGGAAACCCATCGCATGAAAACGGGCCGGAGAATTTTCTCTCCGACCCGTTTATTTTTCCTGCTATTTTTTCCGCTTCGCCGTCTTGCAACCCGAACCTTCATTTAAGGAAGCGAACGTATAGGAGTCGAGCTTCCGCCTTACCATGCGCGAAATCTCGTTATAGATCTCATGGAAGCGGCAGCTCGTGGTATGCGTGCAGTTGTATTCGTCCTGCTGGCAGCGGCTGAGCATATACGGCCCCTCCACCGCCTCGAGCACTTCCCGCAGCGTGATGCGGTCCGCGCCGCGTGCAAGGGCGTAGCCGCCGTGCGCGCCCTTGTAGGAGACAATCAGCCCACTCGCCACAAGCTTGCGCAGAATCTTCAGAGCAAAGCGCAGCGGAACCTGCGTCTGCCGGGAGATGGCGTGGGCGTCCGTCGTCTTCCCCTCCGCCCGGGCAAGAACGTCCACGATGCGCACCGCGTAATCCGCCTCCAGCGTCATCACCATCCGGGTACCGCCTCCTTCAGTCCAGAAAGTCCTTCAGCTTTTTGCTGCGGCTGGGGTGGCGCAGCTTGCGCAGCGCCTTGGCTTCAATCTGGCGGATGCGCTCTCGGGTGACGTTGAACTCTTTCCCCACCTCTTCCAGCGTCCGGGGGTTGCCGTCATCCAGCCCAAAGCGCAACCGCAGCACCTTGGCTTCCCTGGGCGTGAGGGAATCAAGCACATCCCATAGCAATTCTTTCATCAGCGCGTTGGAGGCAGCCTCCGCTGGCGCAGGGGCATCCTCATCCTGGATGAAGTCCCCCAGGTGGCTGTCCTCCTCCTCGCCGATGGGAGTTTCAAGGCTCACAGGCTCCTGGGCGATCTTGATGATCTCCCGCACCTTGTTCTCCGTGATGCCCATGGACTTGGCGATCTCCTCGGGCGTGGGCTCCCGGCCGTATTCCTGCAGGAGCTGGCGGGAAATGCGAATCAGCTTGTTGATGGTTTCCACCATGTGGACAGGGATGCGGATGGTGCGCGCCTGATCGGCAATGGCACGGGTGATGGCCTGGCGGATCCACCAGGTGGCGTAGGTGGAAAACTTGTAGCCCTTTTTATAGTCAAACTTCTCCACCGCCTTGATCAGCCCCAGGTTGCCCTCCTGGATGAGGTCAAGAAACAGCATGCCCCGGCCCACATAGCGCTTGGCAATGGACACCACCAGGCGCAGGTTGGCCTCCGCCAACTCATGCTTGGCAGTATCATCACCCGCCTCCATGCGCTTGGCCAGGATAACCTCTTCCTCGGCTGTAAGCAGCGGCACCTTGCCGATCTCTTTCAAATACATCCGGACCGGGTCATCAATGTTGACCGCCTCGGGGATGCTCAGGTCGATCTCGTTATCTTCCTCGGCTTCGTCATCCACGTCTTCCGGCTCGTTCTCGTTTTCGCGGGTTACCTGGACTCCCATGGACTCCAGGGTATCCAGAATCGACTCGAATTGCTCTGCCTCAATGTCGCAGTTGGAAAGCGCACCCACGATCTCCTCGCTGCTGATGACGCCTTTGGCTTTAGCCATCTCAAAGAATTCGTTCAGTCGCTCCTGTTTCTTGTCCTGCTTTTTTGAGTTCGATTTTGAGCTCAATTCGGCACTTCCTTTCATTTCCCGCCCATGGGTTGTTTTAGTCTGACCAGTTCCAGCTGCAGTTCCTGTATCAGGTGAAGGGTAACGATTTGCTGGCTGCCTTCCTGGCGTTTCACCTCTTCGGCCAGTTGAGCAATGCGCGCATTGAGCTTGGTGACGCGGATTGTTTGCAGGCAATCATCTGCTGCCTGCACCGCTTGCTCAGGATCCATGTCGGCCATGCGGCTGAAAATACCGCTGGCAAGCGACCGCTGCGCCTCATCCTCCAGGTTACCCAAAATCTCAGCCGGGCTCTTCCCTTCAAGCAGCATTTGGGCAATGGGTTTTACCAGGCTATCCTCAAAATCCGTGGCCTGCACCAGCCCTTCGGGCAAATGACCGCCTGCCAGAAGGGCTGCCAGGGTGGTCTGGGCAGTGTCCGCCGTTCTGGCAGGGCTCCTCACGCCAGCGCGGGGCGGCTTCACGCCTGCTGTCTGCCGATGCGGCGCGGCGCGGTTTTCCACCCGCGCCTGCTGAGCCAGCACCTCTTTGGCGATGCCGGTCTTCAGAGATATCTTACCCAAATAGTAGTCCACTTCAACAGGATCCCGCAGCATCTTAAGAAGCCCGCATGCCTGCTTGGCATATTCCCGCTGGGAATCTTCCAGGCCCAGGTCGTACTGACGCTCCAGACGCATGAGCCGGAACATCATGCCTGGCACCGGTTTGATCGCCTGAAATGCCTCCAAGCCCTGACGTCTGATCAGATCGTCCGGATCCAGCCCATCGGGAAACATCAGGACGCTGGCGTTGAGCCCTTCCTGGTGCAGCAGGTCAAGCGCGCGCAGGGCGGCCATTTGGCCTGGCTCGTCCCCGTCATAGGCGATGCGGATGTCAGAGGAGAACCGCTTCATTAGCCTCACCTGTTCAGCCGTGAGCGCCGTGCCAAGGGTCGCCACAACACCCTGAACGCCATACTGGCTTAGCGCCACCACGTCCATATATCCTTCCACCAGCACCAGGCATTCAAGGCCGCGCTGCTTTTTCAGCAGGTTGATGCCGTAGACATGGTTGCGCTTGTTGAACACCACCGTGTCCTGGGTGTTGAGGTATTTGGGCTGCACATCCCCCAGTGCCCGGCCGCCAAAGCCCAGCGTCTGGCCAAAGAGGTTGATGATGGGAAACATCACCCGGTTTCTGAACTGGTCATACTGATGGTTTTCCTTCACCACAATGAGCCCCGCGTCCTTCAGGTCATCCAGGCTGTATCCCTTGCTGCCCAGATGGTCAAGCAGGCTCTGCCAGGTATCCCCGCTGGCGCCGATGCCAAACCGGCGGATGACCCCATCGTCC
>ENA-UOOK01001285-UOOK01001285.1-fermentation-metagenome-genome-assembly--contig:-NODE-1285-length-33072-cov-9.434958_pt1 | contig 33072 bp, 29 predicted proteins | sample MGYA00245777_ERZ724023 | MGnify/ENA primary metagenome ERZ724023 (study PRJEB28704, sample SAMN03018312) | fermentation metagenome | biome: anthropogenic terrestrial biome; feature: soil; material...
CAGCCATAATCTCATCCATTATTAAAACATCACATTCTTGTGATGTTGAAACTTTTTTGCAAAATTCTAATGCTTCATTTACTTCCTGCTTTAATTGTATTTTTTCTTCAGCATCTAAAGTCCAAAAAAAACCTTTTTCCTTTTCAAACCTGAATATTTGAAACTCTGGGTAAAGTCTTTTTGCAGATTCTAACTCTCCCGTATGATCAGTTTTTAAAAATTGAACCATATAGACTTTTAACCCACATCCCACAGACCTTAGTGCCTGACCAAGTGCTGCAGTTGTTTTACCTTTTCCACATCCTGTATATACCTGAACAAGTCCTCCTTTAAGCTCCAAGTTATCTCCTCCTAACGGAATTTATATATAGTAATATGCATATGGTACTAAGAATAGTTATAACATATAGGATCTACCTTAATCAATATATAGTAACACTTTTGACAAAATATATAGCGTATACATATACCGTCATTAATATAAATTGTTTTCGTTTTTTTAATGGGAAGGAGCAGAAAAATGGATAGAATGCCTGATAAAGACTATAATCTTACTGACCCTTATGAAATAGCAAGATATATAAAAGATACAAAAAAAAGCACTCCCTTAAAAGTGTATGTAGATGGAAACTTAAGTGGATGCAGTTTTAAAGATATAAATGCTTTTGGGGACAATAACTTCTGGATACTATTTGGCGAAAATGATGTGATCCTACCTTTTTTAGAACTTAATAAAGAAAAAATAAAAAAATATATAATTGAAAGTGATAGAAGAAATTCTGCTATATCAATACTTGATTTAAAAAATATAGATGCAAGAATAGAGCCTGGAGCAATTATAAGAGACAGAGTAAAGATAGGAAAAAACGCGGTAATCATGATGGGAGCCATAATAAATATAGGAGCTGAAATAGGAGATGGAACCATGGTGGATATGAATGCCGTAATAGGTACAAGAGGAAAGCTTGGCAAAAATGTACATCTTGGTGCAGGAGCTGTTATAGCTGGAGTTTTAGAGCCTCCAAGCAGGGATCCTGTAATAATTGAAGATAATGTTTTAATAGGAGCAAATGCAGTAATATTAGAAGGTGTTCATGTAGGTGAAGGTGCAGTAATAGCTGCAGGGGCAATAGTCACATCTAATGTTGAACCTGGAACCGTGGTAGCTGGTTCCCCCGCAAGGAGAATAAAACTTGTAGATGAAAAAACCAGGAATAAAGTTAAGCTACTTGATGATCTACGAAAATAAGTTAGCGGTACATTTTTATGTACCGCTAATCTTTTATTCCTCTTCAGCTTTTTCCATTTTTGAAATTGAAACCTCATAGGCTATCTTTGAAAGCACTTCTCCATCGCCAATTTTCTTTTGGTACTCCCTGCTTTGGGCTCTTCCCCATATCTTAATATGATCTCCTATATTTAGCTTTTCAGAGAACCTTGCATTTCTTCCCCATGCAATGGCAGGTATGTAATCAGATTTATTGTATGGTCTATTAACAGCTATTAGCATATCTGTAATCTCTCTGCCAAAGGGTGTTGTCCTATATACAGGTTTCTTGCATATAAAACCATCTAGATAAATTTGATTGGGGTTTTTACTCTTTTCATCGCTAAATTTCATATCTCGTGCAAAGATTGTTAGTATAAGCCTATTGCCTCCGTCATTGTATTTATTATAAGACCGTATTTGCCCTTCTACTATAATGTCCCTGCCAATGCTCATATCAACTCCATCAATCAATCTTTCCGAAACAGTAATCGGAAGTAAGTCTGTCGCATCACTTAGCCTTGGAACCTCAACCATTAGATTATAAAATCCTTCTCCATACATCTCATGGCTAAATGTAAGCTCTGATCCAATCTTGCCCTCAACATAGGCTTTATTTGTGGTTATTACACTTTCAATCATAACCCTCTCCCCCTTTGTATTTTTACGTTTTTAACCTAAAATATACTTATTCATGAAACATGATAATTATGAGGGTTTTTTTACATTATAATTCATTTTATATTGCTAGATAGGTTGCCAAGTATACGTGTATCAAGTATTTCAATAATTTTCTCTCCTGTAATTTTCGAATCTTTACAGCAAAAGTATAGAAGCATATCGTTTTCATTTAACGAATTTATTATCTTTTCAACATCTGCTATGGTACCCTCAAAAAGCTCAAAATCTACACCTGAATCTTTAAGGCCGGTTTTAAAATCGTCAAGTAGACTAGAATTTAAAATAGAATCATTGGTATTAAAATAATATATCTTTTTTATCTTCAAAATCAGTGCCCAAGTTAATATGGATTCTAATACCTTTTTGTTGATATGAGTTATATTGTTTCTATTAAGATTAAATATTAAGTGTATGTTGTCATATGGCATGTTCTGAACAGCTTCAAAACCTGTTTCAAAGCTTAATAGGTTCTCACATATATTATTGACCACCCCAAATCCATTTTCGTATAATATACTCAAGCCTAGCTTTTGGATTGCATTGTTATTTAAGGAAGATATAATTTTGTTTACCTCTATACCATAAATCAATGAAACAGTAATTACAGCAAGCCCGTTATATACATTATATTGCCCATAGGTTTTAATTACAAATGGTATCTCCATTGGAACAATTATGGTATTATATTTGTTACGTATTTCTCTTTGTAGGCAATAGCAGAATCTAACGTCCTTTCCACATTCTATGCTTGATGCTGTAACTGTAGCTTTATTCCCTAATCCGTAGGTTATAAGATAGGTATTCTCAATATCTATTATTATTCTCTTCCAATTTGAATCGTCTGTATTTAATATTATAGTCTTAACCCCTGGAGATGAACTTAAAAGCTCGTTTACTTTTCTTATACCTTCTGAAGTATTCTCATAAGAACCTTCTGATATATGGGTATGTATTATCATGTCAAAACTTATACCAAGCAAATAGTTATTTTCAAGATTCTCCTTATTAATCTCAATTAATATAATATCATCTTTTCCAGAAATAATTAACTGTTTATATACTTCAATATCCGTCATTATTCTTTTTTGAATGGCATTTTTTTCATCATTTATAATCTCTACCTTAAGGCCTGACGAGGTAAATATATTCCACAGCATATTTGCTGTCGAAGTTTTTCCATTTGACCCGAAAATTCCAATTACATAAACCTCTTTATTTGATGGTGAAAGCATTATAACACCCCTATAGATTGATAAATATAAATTTACTGTATACATATGTATATATGGTATACAGTAAATTTATATTTATTCCATATTAAGTTTAACAAGTGAGTAAGTGAGCAAAAGCCTATAGCTGCTTTTGCCTTCCATCCCCATCTATATAGTAATTATTTTTTAGTAGCAGCTCAGATACTGTATAAAACTTGTATCCATCCTTCCTTGCATCTTCAATAATTTGTGATAAAGCTTCACAGGTATTAAGTGCTGATGAATGAAATAATATTATAGAACCTGGCCTTATATTTTCCATAACCTTTTTAGAGATTTTACTAGGCTCTACATCTTTATAATCACAAGAATCCACATCCCATTTAATTATGGAATAATTTATTTTCCTTGCCTCCTTAATAAGCCTATTATCAAATTCCCCATAGGGCATTCTAAATAATGTGGTTTTTCTTCCAATAATTTCGCTTATAATTAATTCGCCATCTATTATTTCATTCTTTATTTCGCTGTTTGTAAGTCCCACCATTCTAATATGATTTTGTGAGTGGTTTCCTATCTCGTGGCCTTGATTATATATCTCTTCCACCAAACTAGTATGCTTTTTAGCCCAATTACCAGTTAAAAAAAATGTGCCTTTAATACTATATCTTTTTAATGTAGCCAATATATCTTCTAAGCAGTCATCCCCCCAATTGCAGTCAAAGGTAATACAAATTCTCTTATCAGGCACATCAACAGAACAGATTGGTGTTTCTTTTTCATTATTCATGTATGTACCCACTATTTCTTTTCTTATTCTTTGTGAATATACTGCAGATATAGTAAGTACTATAACTATTATAAATATCCTCTTTATTGTTTTTTTGGTAATCAGAACAATTTGCAAATAAATACCCCCATACCAGTTTCTTGACTGATATATTATACTTGGTAATTTATATATTTAGAACATAGTATTTTATGCTTTTGAACTAAACTAAATTGTAATTATGCCAATAAACAAAGCCTAGAGATTTAGAAAATTTCCTAAATCTCTAGGCTTTGTTAAATATAAGGCAGTTATTAGTTATAAAGCACGATCATCTCTTACTTTTATTATAAACATTCCAATAATGCTTATTACTATTAATAAAATGCTTACCACTTGAGCAGTCCTAAGCCCCCCCATCATTAAGCTATCCGTTCTTAATCCTTCTATAAAATATCTGCCAATTGAGTACAGTATTGTATAGATGAAAAATACATATCCATTATGCTTGTTTTTCTTTCTATATATCATAAGAAAAATAAATATAATTAAATCCCATATGGATTCATATAAAAACGTGGGATGATAATATGTCCCTCCTATAAACATTTGCTTTTGAATAAACTCTGGAAAATGGCTAATAAACTCATAACTTACAGGGCCTCCATGAGCCTCTTGATTAAAAAAGTTCCCCCATCTTCCTATGGCCTGCCCGAGTATTATACTAGGTGCACATATATCTGCAATCTTGAAAAAGCTAATGTTTTTCTTTTTTGTATATATAATAGCTGCAATAACTGCACCTAATACCCCACCATGTATTGCAAGGCCTCCTCCTCTTATATCAAATATTTCAATTAGATTATCCTTATAATTTGCCCATTCAAATGCAACATAATATAACCTTGCACCCACTATTGCAGATGGAATTGTAATAAGAAAAATATCTAGCAAATTGTCTTCATCAACATTGACTCTTTTGCCTTCTCTAAGTGCTAGTACAGCTCCTATTAGCATAGCAGACGCTATAAGTATGCCATACCACGCTATTGGAATCCCAAATAAATTAAATGCAACTGAATCCATAAATTCTCCCCCCCAAAGCTTTTTATTGCCTTGATTATTCACTGCCTAAATCAATATAACACTATGTATCTTTAGATATTATAATCAATTGATTCATTTGTCAATTCTATAATTTATTAACTTTACTGCCCATAGGACATACTCTTATACATATTCCGCATACCGAGCCTCTTCCAATTCCTTTATAATTTGCATTCATATATTCACTGCAGGCTTGCGGATCTATAATATCAGAGCGTTGAGAGCCTTCCCTCCAGTTTTGGCCATATATGGCCATGGCAGGGCAAGCCTTTTTACATAAGCTGCAGCTGCCACAGTCTCTTTTTATAATATTATTTTCTATAGGTAATTTCATATTGGTTAGAACTGTACCAAGCCTCACCCTAGGCCCAAACTCTGGTGTTATAAGAAGCCCGTTTTTACCAATCCAGCCTAACCCACTTTTTCTAGCAGCAGTTTTGTGCTGAAAGTCCCCTGAATAGCTTTCGTATTTCGTTTTTACTGTTTGAGAAGCTGGAATTGCAATAGCATTATAACCCCACTCTTGAAGCAGCATTGTCGCCCTTAATGTAATATTATCAATTAAAGAATTAACTGATCTATAATGATGAAAATAGATGTGGGTTGGCTTATCATCAATCTCATCTATTATTGCATCTGAAAGTCTTATAGCTATAGATATTCCATAGTTTAGTTTTTCGTACTTTTCCGGTAAACATCCTTTTAAATCTGCAAATCCACATTTTGTTGCTCCCCATTCATGTACGTTTTCTTTTAAAACATTCGCCTTTTCCATAGTCTCCCCCCTTAATCTAACTGATATTAGTATAAAACAAATTCTTGACTTTTTCCTATTAATTATTAGCTTTTATATCAATTATTATTAAATACATAATATACCTTTCATATTATTTGTAATTAGGGATAAATTAATAATATAATATCTATTTATAGAATTTAATAAAATAACTGTATCAGTAATATACTCTTATTAAACTAAACATAATTTTTAATCTAATCACAAAGGGAGGAATTTTTATGGCACTAGGTCAAAACTCTTCAGGGAGAACGCAAGTTGTACCTGGAGCACATTCAACACTTGATAATATAAAATATGAAATAGCATCAGAGTTAAATATACCAGTCGTACAAGGTTCAGAGGATTACTGGGGGAACATAAGCTCTAGAGATTGCGGCAAAGTTGGAGGCACAATGGTAAAGAGAATGATAGCCTTAGCAGAAAAAGAGCTTTTAAATGGTAAGCCGCTAGATAAGATATAAAATAAATTGCAAGAGAACGCATTATTAATATGCGTTCTTTTTTATATTAATAATGTATTTTCAAATAGACCGCAAGCAAATTCTTTTTATGTATGCTATAATTATTATATATTTGAAATATTCTACATGAATTATTTGTAAATAAGATATATAATATAGTTTTGATTATGCAAAGGGGGATACTGTGTGTTTGATGATACTCAAGAATTAGCCGAAAGTAAGCTGCTCATACTTTATTTATTTAAAAAGATAAATTTGCCTATTTCTAATGCAATAGTAACGGATATAGTTCTTGAAAACAATTTGTTAAACTATTTTCAGTTACAGCAGTATTTAAGTGAATTGGTATCTTCCGATTTTCTGTACATAAGTAAAGAGAGTAAAAGGCAGTTTTACAATATAACCGATAAAGGCTTAAAAACCTTAAGTCTATTTGAAAATAGAATAACCGCTAATAAAAAAAGTGTTGTTGATAATTATCTAAACACTCATGGTGAATTGCTAAAAAAAAGGATTCAAGTTACTGCTGACTATCTTCCGGAAAGTGATGGTAGTTATCTGGTCACATGTAAATTATCTGAAGATAATATTACTCTAATACAGCTAAATCTGGCTATCAGTTCCAATGAAAAAGCAAAGATAATATGCTCAAGATGGAAATCTAATCCATATATGATGTATAAACAAATAATTTCTTTACTTACAGATTAGTCCTAATGTAAATTAGGACTAATTAGCATTAGGACTAATTACATTAGGCACTATTTTTAAGATGTCTAGTGCTATCCGACATAAATCATGGAAGTAGGTTCAATTCCTGCTTCTATGTTTTTTATTATACTAAAATTAGGCTTATCATTTTGTATAACAGATATACTATTGCTGCCACTATTGGCAATATAAATAGCATCTTCACCTTCTGCTATTCCTCTTGGCATATTTCCTGTTTTTATTATATGGTGAGTAGCAAAACTATCTAGTTCTATAATATATAAATCGCCGCTTCCTATATTTGTTACATAAAGATAGCAGTTATCATCAGATAAAGCTACTTGAGCAGGTGTATTTCCAACTTCTATAAATTTAATTGTTTTGTAGTTCTTTGTTGATATTATAGCAACAGCTCCTAACCTGCCATCCCCAAAAAAACTGCACACCACATACAAAAACCTTCCATCTTTTGATGTTACAATATCCATAGGACATTCACCAACTTTAATAGATGAAATTCTGCAGTGGCTCCATGTTTCAATAATGGAAATGCTTCCACTTCCCATATCTGCAGTATAGATGTATTCCCCATCGGGACTTATTGCTATTCCATGGGGCATCATCCCTACAGGTACTTGTGCTATTAATCTAAGGTTTGACATATCTATAATTGATATAGAATCTGAATCACAATTTGTAATGTAAGCATATTCCCCATCAATGCTAAATACTATATCTTTTGGATGAATTCCAGCAAAGAATGAATCAATCAGGGTATAACTTTTTAAATCAATAATTGAAACACTATTATCATAACAATTTACACTATATATACTCTCCTTTTTGGTATCAACTTTTATGCTATGAGGCCCTACTAACAGCTTTTTCTTTGAATGAGCCCCTTCTAGTGGAGAAAGGTGTATTTTTTTATATTCTTTATTATTTTCTATATCAATAACAGAAATAGAATCCTCACCCATATTAGATACAAAAAGCCTTCTACTTGTCCCCTCCATATTTATTCCCCCAAAAATTAATTTATATATTTATACAGCTTATGCTTACGCTTGAGCGTAGAATAAGCATAAACATAAGCGCATACCGTTAATTAATATATATTTCAAACTAAACTTAATTAACAGTATGCCTTTTATCTTTATTTTAGTATGCTGTTATATAATTCTTCTTGGGTTAGCTTCAAATCGGCCTTCTTTGCAAGCTTTACATATTTGTCCAAGTTATTCATTGAGTATCTTCTCAAAGAGGGTGTCACTCTATTTCCCAACCTTAATGATAAATAGTACATCCTTTGAGCTTTTAAAATATCCTCTTTAAGTCTTTTATTGTTTTTGCTTTCATCATTATAATATAAACCATCTATAATGATTGTTACCCCCCTAAATATACTATATATAATAATATATTCAGGAACGCTTATTTAAAGCATATGTTTTTGTATTATATCTCTAACACGCCCTATCATATATAAAGAGCCGCAAAATACAATCAAATCATCTTCCTTAGCAGATTCAATACTAGTGTTATATGCATCTAAAATACTGCTGCTTATAATTACAGAATCATTATATTTATTAGCAACCCCGCCAAGTTCCTCGGAAGATAAGGCCCTTTCACTATCTGGTTTTGTAGTAATTACTGTATCTGCAATAGGCATTATTATGCTGCACATTTTTTCATATTCTTTGTCCCTCAATACTCCAATTACCAATATGATTTTGTCATACTTAAAGTACTTTAGTATAGCTTTTTTAAGTTCTGCCATACCTTGTACATTATGAGCCCCATCTAAAACAATTTTTGGGTTTTCTCCCATTACCTCTATCCTTCCAGGCCATTTTGCATTTTCAATACCTTTATATATATATTCATCCTTTATATCTATTCCCCTATATTTAAGAGCTTCTATTGCTTGTATAGATGTTTTAATATTTAGTATTTGATATTCACCTAAAAGAGATGTTTTCAAATCCACATAACTTTTATCATTAATGCTTAAATTAAAAGTTTGACCTTTATGGGAATACTTTGATATATACGTATTATATTGACTAACTAATATTAGTTTAGCATTCCTTTCTTTACATACATCTTCTATAACCTTTAAGGCTTCCTCTTCTTGGGGATAAGAAACCACTATTCCATTTTGTTTTATAATGCCAGCCTTTTCATAAGCAATTTGAGAAAGTGTATTCCCAAGGATTCCTAAATGGTCATAGCTAATAGATGTAATAACAGAAACAAGTGGGTTAATCACATTTGTAGAATCTAACCTTCCGCCAAGTCCTACTTCTAAGGCAACAAAATCTACTTGTTTATCTGAAAAATATTTAAACATAATAGCAGTTATTATCTCAAACTCTGTAGGGTTATCATATCCTTCACTGATTACCTTATCCACTATAGGACCTATATAGTTTATAAGCCTTGCAATATCATCTTTACTTATTTCCTCATTATTTATTTTAATTCTTTCAGTAAATCTTTGAAGGTATGGGGATGTGTATATACCAACCTTGTATCCTGCTTCAATAAGTATGCTGGATATAATAGAAACTACAGAGCCTTTTCCATTTGTACCTGCCACATGTATGACCCTTAACTTATGATGAGGATTTCCCATGTAATATAATAACCTGTTTATCCTATCAAGCCCTAATTTAGATCCAAACTTACCAGTTCTATTTATATATTTCATTGCCTCATAATAATCCATATCCATATCAATCACGTCCATTCGTATTTAAAATATGAATATATAATGCTGGTTTTTAAACCAGCATTATAACAATCTTTCTATTTCATACTATTTAATCTTTCTAGTACACCTTCAAGCATTTCTTTGTATTTAATCTTCTTTTCTCTTTCCTCATCAACCACGGATTTAGGTGCTTTTGACACAAACTTCTCATTAGATAATTTGCCTTCAACTCTTTTCAACTCATTTAGGAGCCTTTCCTCCTCTTTTTTTAGCCTCTCAATCTCTTTTTCCCTGTCTATAAGATCATCTAGTGGCATAAAGATCTCTGCTCCATGTATTATTACGCTTACTGCATCTTGAGGTATATTTGTCTTTTGTGTCATTACAATAACTTCGCTTGCACCTGCTAATTTTTCAAAAAAGCTTTTTCCATCCTTCATTGCTTTATTTACCCTATCATCATGGGTTACAATCATAACCTTAGCCTTTTTAGATAATGGAACGTTCATCTCTGCTCTTACATTTCTTATACCCTTAATTCCATCTATGATTATCTCTATACTATCTTCTGCATCTTTGTCTTTAAGCCTTTCATCATATACAGGCCATTTTGATATTACAATTGATTCGCACTCATCCTCTGCTTTTATATGAGTATAAATTTCTTCAGTTATAAAGGGCATGAAAGGATGCAATAATTTTAAGGTTCCCCTTAGTACAAATAATAATGTATATTGAGCAGCCTTTTTAGTTGACCCATCCTCATCATTACCATAAAGCCTTGGCTTAACAAGCTCTATATACCAATCGCAGAATTCACCCCAAGTAAAATCATATATCTTTTGGGCTGCAATTCCTAATTCAAATTTATCAAGGTTTTCAGTAACTTCAGATGCAACATCATTAAACCTGCTAATTATCCATTTATCTTCAGTTGCAAGTTCGTTGTTTACTTCTTCTAGCCTTAAATTTATATTCGTATCATCAATATTCATAATAACAAATCTTGATGCGTTCCATATCTTATTTGCGAAATTTCTTGAGGCTTCAACCTTTTCTCTGTAGAATCTCATATCATTTCCAGGGCTATTTCCTGTAACTAAAGTAAATCTTAAAGCATCTGCTCCATATTCATCTATAACCTCTAGAGGGTCTATTCCATTTCCTAAAGATTTACTCATCTTTCTGCCTTCTGAATCCCTAACTAGACCATGTATAAGTACATGGGAGAAAGGAACATCACCCATTGATTCAATACCAGAGAAAACCATTCTTGCAACCCAGAAGAATATAATATCATACCCTGTAACTAATACACTCGTTGGGTAAAAGTATTTTAAGTCCTCTGTTTCCTTAGGCCATCCTAAAGTTGAGAAAGGCCAAAGCGCTGAACTAAACCAAGTATCTAAAACATCAGTCTCCTGCTCAAGATTAGTTGATTTACATTTGCTGCATTTATCAGGAGTATCCTTTGAAACAATAACCTCTCCGCAATCTTTGCAGTACCATACAGGTATTCTATGTCCCCACCAAAGCTGCCTTGATATACACCAATCCTGTATATTTTCCATCCAGTTAAAATAGGTTTTAGAGAATCTATCAGGTACAAACTGTACCTTTTCTTCCTTTACTGCTTCTATAGCAGGCTCTGCAAGAGGCTTCATCTTTATAAACCATTGCTTTGATAGTATTGGCTCTACAGTAGTTCTGCATCTGTAACATTCACCAACGTTGTGAGTATGCTTTTTCTTTTTTACTAAAAGGCCTAATGATTTTAACTCTTCAACAATTTGCTCTCTTGCTTCGTATCTATCAAGTCCATTATATTTTCCAGCCTGTTCATTCATTGTACCATCATCATTCATAACCCTTATCTGCTCTAAGTTATGTCTAAGTCCTACCTCGAAGTCGTTAGGGTCATGAGCTGGTGTAATCTTAACACAACCCGTTCCAAACTCTTTATCAACATAAGAGTCTGCTACAACAGGTATCTCTCTGTTGACTATTGGCAGAATCAATGTTTTGCCTATTAAATGCTTATATCTTTCATCATCGGGGTGTACTGCAACTGCAGTATCTCCAAGCATTGTCTCAGGCCTTGTAGTTGCAATTACAACTGACTCATTGCTTCCTTTAACAGGATAAGTTATATACCAGAAATGTCCCTCCTGCTCACTATATTCAACCTCTGCATCTGATAAGGCGGTTTTACATCTTGGGCACCAGTTTATTATCCTATTTCCCTGATAAATAAGTCCTTTATTGTATAAGTTAACAAATACCGTCTTTACAGCTTCATTTAATCCTTCGTCCATTGTAAAGCGCTCTCTCGTCCAATCGCAGGATGATCCTAGTTTTTCAAGCTGCTCTCTTATCCTCTCACGGTATTCCTTAGCCCAATCCCATGCCTCTTTGAGGAAGGCTTCCCTTCCAATCTCTTTTTTAATTATTCCCTTTTTCCTTAAATTCTCTTCTACCTTAACCTCTGTTGCAATGCTTGCATGGTCCTCTCCAGGAATCCAAAGTGCAGAATACCCTTCCATCCTCTTCCACCTTATCAATACATCCTGAAGTGTAGCATCAATTGCATGACCCATATGAAGTTTTCCTGTAATATTTGGAGGCGGCATAACGATTGTATAGGGTTTCTTTTTATTATCAACCTTTGGCGTAAAATATCCCTTTTCAACCCATGTTTTATATAGCCTCTCCTCAAATTCTTTTGGATTATATGTCTTACCTATGTTTTTAATGTCCTCCATATTGATTCCTCCTACTTTATAAAGATACTAATCATACCTGCTATAACGAATATAACTCCAATAGTTTTTATAGTCATAACTGCTTTAAAAGACTTTTTATTAAATACCTTCTCTGCAATAAACCTGCCTCCATACCCTAAAATTCCACCTATTATAAATAACAAAATGGGTAGAGGCCTTAATACTTCAAAATTCAATCGCTAAAAACCTCCTTTAAAAATAAATAGAGAAATAAAAAAAGCCCTCCGTCTAAAGGACGAAAGGCATCAATCGCGGTACCACCTTAATTCCGATATACATCGGCTCTCATATAATAACGGCTGAAACCGTCAGAGTCTACTATTATTTCAACCCTGAAACTCAAAAGCTACCTTTAGCGACTCAATATCCTAGAATGCCTTTCAGCCACGAGCACTCCTCTCTTTAGGTCAAATTCGCCTACTCTTCTTTATCATGGTATTTATCTGTATTCTATCTATAATATACCCATATTTAAAAAAATGTCAACCTCAATATTTAAAAAGATAATTTATAAATCAATTAGTAACCCTCTAATAAGAAACTGAATACTATAAACTGATAATATGTATTGGAGGGGCTATATGAAAAAGGGCAAAATCTATATTTCTTTCTTAATTATTGTCTCCATATTCATGGCACTTTTAACGGGCTGCGGTAAAAGCAATACGAAAAATCAAAAGCTTGTAAAACTAAGGCTTAATGAGGTTGTAAGGTCAGTGTTTTATATACCAATGTATGCTGCAATAGCTGAAGGCTTTTTTGAGGAGGAAGGGTTTGATATTGAACTTAGTACTGGGCAAGGTGCAGACAAAACTATGCAGCAAGTACTTTCCAACAATGCAGACATAGGCTTTTGTGGTCCTGAACAGGTTATATATCTATATAACCAAGGAAGAGAAGACTATGCAGTAATATTTGCACAGCTTACTAAAAGAGACGGGTCTTTTCTAGTGGGAAGGCAAAAAGACGAAAGTTTTGAGTGGGAAAAACTTAAAGGTAAAACCTTAATAGGAGGAAGGCCAGGCGGCGTACCTGAAATGACATTGGAATATGTTATAAGAAGCCACAACCTATCTATCTCCTATAATGATGAAAAACCCCAAAAGGACGTAAATATAATAACCAACCTTGCATTTACTGCTACTGCAGCAGCATTTAAAAGCGGTTTAGGAGACTATGTAGCTCTTTTTGAGCCAACTGGAACCATGCTGCAGGATGAGGGCTCAGGAAGCATTGTATCATCAATTGGCAAGGAATCAGGAGAAATACCATATACCTGTTTTTTTACAACAAAATCATATATGGAGAAAAATCCTGATACAGTCCAAAAGTTTACCAACGCACTATATAAAGGTCTTCTATGGATGGAAAATAGTTCAGATGAAAAAATAGCTAGTTCCATAAAATCATTCTTTGAAGGCTCTGATGAAAAACAGTTAATAGCAGTAATCAAAAGATATAGAGAACAAGATACATGGTCTAAGGATTTGATCCTATCTGAAAAAGCTCTTTCAAGATTAGAAGATGTAATAGAATCATACCAAAAAGACCTAATGCCATCTAGGCCTCCTTACGACAAAGTAGTAAATAATAAATTTGCGAAAGAGGCCAATAAAACCGTCAAATAAATATTGAAAGCAGGGGATGATAGTGTCTGATTATACGCTCGAAATAGTTAATCTAACAATGAAATTTCATACTCTTTCAGGAGAAACAGAAGCAGTAGATAACTTTTCTTTAAATGTTAAAGAAGGCGAATTTGTAAGCATTGTAGGGCCTAGCGGATGCGGAAAATCAACTATATTGTCTCTTATAGCAGGACTTATTACGCCTTCATCAGGTAAAATATATATAGATGGTGAAGAAGTTTTAGGTCCCACAAATAAGATAGGATATATGTTCCAAAAAGATAACCTTTTTGAATGGAGAACCATTTTTCAAAACGTATCTATTGGCCTTGAAATACAGCATAAAAACACGGCCGAGAATAAAAACAAACTAGAAGATATGCTAACTAAATATGGCCTTAAAAGCTTTAGAAACTATTATCCCCGCCAATTATCAGGTGGAATGAGACAAAAGGTTGCCCTAATTAGAACTCTATCTTTAAGTCCTGATATTCTCCTATTAGATGAACCATTTTCAGCCTTAGACTACCAAACCCGTTTAGCCGTGTCAGACGAAATAGGTGCCATACTAAAGAGCGAACAAAAAACCGCCATACTAGTCACCCATGATATCTCAGATGCGATATACCATTAGTAGCTTCTACTACCCCCACCTATTCATTCTTATCTCTTCACTCTTACTTTTTACCTATTACTCCTTACCTATTACTTACTATTGAACTTATAAAAAATCTCTAAATCCCCGTTCTCCCAAATCTCTATACTATCTATCAACTGCTCTAATATGCTTCTTCCCCTACTATGGATATCTATTAAACAACTTATGTCAATATCTTGGCTTGAATTCCCCTCCCATTTATCAATTAGTTCCGTCTTTTCAATAAGTCTATTTTTATATTCATAAAGATTAAATAGCATCGTATTTATTCTGTCCAAGGCCTTTTTATATTCCTCATAGCTTAAAGTATCATCTAATCTATATAAGAAAAAATCTTCTTTCTTTTTATTATAGTTTTCTATTCTATCATCTATTGATTTTATTTCCAATAATGCTTTCCTTTTATAAAGCATTACCTCAGTTTTTAAACTATCTAAAAATAACCCAATATCAATTTTGCTATCTATAATAGATTTAAGTTCATTATTAATTATATCTATAAGTTCATCTTCCCTAGTATAATGACTAGTACATGCCTTTGTTCCGTATTTTACATATCTGCCGCATCTATATACACCCCTGCCATACTTATCTTTTTTATAATATAAACTGCTTTTGCAGTCATGACATATTAAAAATGATGTAAAAAGATGAGGCATGCTGCCCCCACAGCTTGATTTATTATTTTTATTTTTCTTATATAATATATGATTTGCTAAATTATATACATACTCATCAACTATTGCCTCATGAGTGTTCTCCACCTTTATCCATTCACATTCATTAGTTTTAGAAACCTTTTTGCTTTTAAATGACTTTCTGCAATATTTCTGCTGAACTGAATGTCCTAAATACACTGGGTTGGTTATAATCCTTCTTATAGTGGTCCAACCCCAAGTGTCTGAATACCTTCCATATCTGTTATATTTAGATGGATTTAAGATGCCTTCTTCACCTAACTTGCTTGCTATTTTGCCAAACCCTAATCCTTCTATATACATATCAAAAATTTGCCTTACCACTTCCGCTGCATAAGGGTCTATCTCTAGTTTATTTTTGTATTCAGTTGACTTTTTATATCCATAGGGTGGAAACGCGGTAAGGTATTCTCCACTTTTTTTTTATGCCTTAATGCGTACTTTATTTTCCTTGAAAGTTCCTTTGAATATCTTTCATTAAACCATGTTTTAATTCCAACCAAATCATCATTATCTTCAAAAGAATCATAATTATCATCTATTGCAATTATTCTTATATTATTTTGTGCCAAATAATCAAGAAACAACAGTGTTAATGCATTATTCCTACCAATACGGGATAAATCTTTAACTATTATTGTATCTATATTTCCATTTTCTATATCCGCTTTAATTTTCTTTATACCAGGCCTATCAAAATTTGTTCCACTATACCCTTCATCAAAATATGAACCCATAACTGAAAATCCTTCTTGTACCGCATACTCTAATAAAGAACTTTTTTGCACATTTATAGATTCCTGCTGCTCATAATGATCCGTAGACACCCTTCCATATATTGCCGCTCTTTTCACTAAACCTTACCCCCCTTAGATTCTTCTTTACCTTCTAAATAATCATCAAAATCATGCAGCATTATTTTTAATAATATTTGATAAAGACTTTTATCACCGCTAAATGTATTCGTAACTTTTCTTTTAGATTTATTTTTAGTCATAAATTCCTCTTTATATTTAATGCTGTTAGTAAAAGTGTATTAGCAATATATACGTATTATTCAGGTGAATATATATAGAAAAAAAGATACTGTATTAATTTTAAAAAAATACAGTATCCTTTATAACAAGGTGTTTTTTCTATGTCATTAATCTTTCCATAGCAATAACATTTCACCTTCACAGTAAATATATACCTCTCTCGGTAGTTTAGGTATATTGTATATATATGAAGTATATTTTCGGCAAAAGTGTGTGGAGTTTATCATAAAGGGGGCGATCTTCTGACCACCTTCAATATAGGCTACAAGCTCCTTATCCCCCCTAGGGAATCTGTTGTTATTGTTTCGAAACGATAGTTGGAGCTGTTTGCCATCTAAATCATAAAAACACAAAACTAACTTATTATCATTTATATGCTTAATCTTAGAATCTATCTTCATAATATTAGTGTGTTGAGAATATGTTTGCATAAGCTGCTGAGAAAGTGTATGACGACCAATTAATGTTATAACTGTACCCACCCCTAATATAACTATAACACCAACTAATATCCTAGCCTTCCTACTCCCCATTTCCGCACCCCTCATCATTACTGACCTGAATATTTTGTATACTATAATATCATTATAACGTGTGTACCATATTGTGCCAGCACAATTTTATTTTTAAATCATTATTTCTTCCCTAGCAATATTAATCAACCTACTTATACTATTGTTTATTTCTAAAGTACAAACGATAGTATAATATAGCCCATCTGTACTAGTACAAATGCCTATAATAGTAATTTTTATACATCATCACCTTTAAAATAAAACATGCTCATGTCATTGACATTGCTAACTACAACCATTTCATGACTTTTCTGAATTTTTTTTAAACATTTTTCTATACCATTATGTGTTATAATATAGTACAATATAAAGTAATTGTTAAAATATAAACATATAGTAACCCAATGTAATTATATAAAATTATATTGGGTTGATTATATAATAAAATGATAGTAAGGAGAGATATTGATGAGTACTAATACTAACAATTCTGGTATCGAATCATTGGGAATAATAAATCCCAAAAAAGTTCACAGAAATCTCCCAGCTGCTAAGCTGGTTGAACAGGCTGTATTAAATGGCGAAGGTAAACTTACAAACACTGGAGCATTAGCCGTAACTACTGGTAAATATACTGGAAGATCACCACTTGATAGATTTATTGTTGATGAGCCATCAATTCATGGCGAAATTAACTGGGGAAATATTAACCGTCCAATTGCAAAAGAAGCATTTGATAATTTATATAGCAAATTGACTGCATACTTGCAGAACCGTGAGCTATATATATTTGATGGATTTGCAGGTGCAGATAAGGAATATAGACTTCCAATTAGGGTTATAAATGAATTTGCATCACAAAACCTTTTCATGCATCAACTTTTAAGAAGACCTACAAAAGAAGAGTTAAGTAACTTTGAGCCTGGATTTACATTAATTTGTGCTCCTGGACTTAAAGCTATTCCTGAAATTGATAAAACTCATTCAGAAGCATTTATTATAATTAGTTTTGAACAAAAGGTAGTAATAATTGGAGGATCTCAATATGCAGGAGAGATGAAAAAGTCTGTATTCTCTGTAATGAATTATCTGCTTCCTAAAAAGAATGTATTCCCAATGCACTGTTCTGCTAATATAGGCAAAGATGGTGATACTGCATTATTCTTTGGACTTTCAGGTACTGGTAAAACAACTCTTTCAGCAGATCCTGAGAGAAAATTAATTGGTGATGATGAACATGGCTGGTCAGATAATGGAGTATTCAACTTCGAAGGAGGATGCTATGCAAAATGCATAAATCTTTCTAAAGAGCATGAGCCTGAAATTTGGAATGCAATAAAGTTTGGTGCTCTTGTTGAAAATGTAATATATTCAGGAGATATGGAACCTGATTACGACGATTCTACATTAACTGAAAATACTCGTGTAGGATACCCTGTTGATTATATACCTAATGCTGAGATATCCGGTATGGGGTCACATCCTAAGACCGTTGTATTCTTAACTGCAGATGCCTTTGGAGTACTTCCTCCAATTGCAAAATTAACAAAAGAGCAAGCAATGTATTACTTTATGTCTGGATACACAAGCAAACTTGCTGGAACTGAAAGAGGAATAACTGAGCCTCAAGCTACCTTCTCAACATGCTTTGGTGCTCCTTTTATGCCATACCATCCTTCAGTTTATGGAAAACTATTAGGAGAAAAGATTGAAAAGTATGATTCTAATGTATACTTAATTAACACAGGCTGGTCTGGTGGCCCTTATGGAGTTGGAGAAAGAATAAAGCTTAGATATACAAGGGCAATGGTTACAGCAGCTCTTAACGGTGAACTTGATAAAGCAGAATTTGCACTTGACCCAGTATTTAATGTACTTGTTCCAAAAAGCTGTCCTAATGTTCCATCAGAGATTCTAAATCCTAAAAATACTTGGAAGAATCCTAATGAATACGATAAAGCTGCTTGTGATCTTGCAAAGAGATTTGTAGGAAACTTTAAGAAGTTTGAGCATGTTTCCGAAAAAGTAGTTAATGCAGGTCCAAAAGCAAAATAACTATACAATTAATAAAAGGCACATAGGTTAAATCTTATGTGCCTTTTTTATATGCTTATTTTTAAAAATGAGAACACAAAATGGAAAAGCCCACCAAAACTTTGGCAGGCTTTTCTACTTTCTATGATTTTATTAATATGCTTTTCTTAGTATCTCTTCTATTTCAGTAACTAATGGCATCCTTGGGTTTGCTGTTGTACATTGGTCTTCAAATGCATCATCTGCAAGCTTTGGTATTTTGCTTTCATATTCATCTTTATTTATACCACATTGGCCAAATCCTGTAGGCATATTTACCTCTTTCATTAGCTTTTTAACTGCAGCTATAAGGCTCTTTGTACCCTCTTCAGGAGTTGAACACTTAAGCCCTAAGAATCTTGATATTTCTTGGAATCTTTCAGGTGCCTTATAATATTCATATTTAGGGAATGGTACAAACTTTGATGGCTTTGAACCATTGTACTCAATTGTATAGGGGAGAAGTATTGCATTAGCCCTTCCATGGGATACGTGGAACTCTCCTCCTATCTTATGAGCCATACTATGGTTAACCCCTAAGAATGCGTTTGTAAATGCCATACCAGCCATACATGACGCATTATGCATCTTCTCCCTTGCAAGCTTATTGGAACCATCTTTGTATGCTATAGGAAGATATTTAAATACCAGTTCCATGGCCTTAAGTGCAATTCCATCTGTATAATCATTTGCCATAACTGAAACATAAGCCTCTATTGCATGGGTTAATACATCTAGCCCCGTATCTGCTGTTACAGATGGTGGAACAGACATTACAAGGTCTGGGTCTATTATTGCCACATCTGGTGTTAGCTCATAGTCTGTTAGAGGATATTTTATATTATTCCTCTTATCAGTTATAACTGCAAAAGCTGTAACTTCAGAGCCTGTTCCTGATGTTGTAGGTATTGCAACCAGCTTTGCCTTATTTCCTAGTTTAGGAAATTTAAATGTTCTCTTTCTAATATCCATAAACCTAAGCTTTAATCCTTCAAAGTTTGTATCTGGATGCTCATAGAATAGCCACATTCCTTTAGCAGCATCCATTGCAGATCCTCCTCCTAAAGCAACTATTGTATCAGGTTTGAACTTATTCATCTGTCCGCAGCCTTTCATTACAGTATCAATTGAAGGGTCTGGCTCTACTTCCGCAAATATATCTACTTCCATATTGGCTTTTCTTAAGTGCTCTTCTACTCTGTCCACATACCCAAGCTTAAACATCATCGGGTCAGTTACAATAAATGCTCTCTTTCCATGCATCTTTTCTAGATACTCTAAAGACCCTGACTCAAAGTATATCCTTTCTGGAACTCTAAACCACTGCATATTTACTCTCCTTTTTGCAACTCTCTTAACATTAATTAGGTTTACTGCGCTTACGTTTTGAGTGGTTGAGTTTTTACCCATGGATCCGCATCCTAATGTTAAAGATGGCATATTTACATTGTATATATCTCCTATAGCTCCCTGAGATGATGGTGAATTTACAATTACCCTTCCTACTTTAACTCTCTCTGAGAATTCTGTTATAACGTCCTCATCGTTTGAATGTATTACTGCAGAGTGTCCAAGTCCTCCAAAATCTATCATCTCTTCTGCACGTTTTATACCCTCTTCAGTGCTTCCTACAATGTAGCAAGCAAGTATTGGGCTTAACTTTTCCCTAGATAATGGGTATTTTTGTCCAACTCCTTTTAATTCTGCTATTAGTATCTTTGTATCTTCTGGTACATCAATTCCAGCCATTTTAGCAATCTTTACAGGCTTTTGGCCAACTATAGCAGGGTTTATGCTGCATTTATTTTCATCAATTGCCATAGCGCCCATCTTTTTTATTTCCTCTTCATTTAAGAAGTAGCACCCATTATCCTTTAAAAGTTTAATAACTTCACTTGAAATTTCCTTATCGATTATTACTGCCTGCTCTGATGCACATATTGTTCCATTATCAAATGTTTTACTTAGTATAAGGTCTGTAACAGCTCTTTTTATGTCAGCAGTTTTTTCTATATAACATGGTACATTACCCGCTCCTACTCCTAATGCTGGTTTACCAGTTGAATATGCTGATTTAACCATTCCAGGGCCGCCAGTTGCAAGTATTAGTGCTATGTCTGGGTCTTGCATAAGTCTTTGTGATGCTTCTACTGATGGGTTCTCTATCCATAGTATGCAGTCCTTTGGTGCCCCTGCCCTAATTGCTGCATCCCTTACAATCCTTGCTGCCTCAGAGCTACACTTTTGTGCTCTTGGGTGGAAACTGAAAATAATTACATTTGCAGTTTTTATTGATATCAATGATTTAAAAATAGTTGTTGATGTAGGGTTAGTTACTGGAGTTACGCCAGCTATAATTCCCATAGGCTCTGCAACTTCCATATACCCTTCCTCATTATCTTCTCTAATTACCCCTACAGTCTTTAGGTATTTAATGCTATGATAAATATATTCTGAAGCAAATATATTTTTTGTTATTTTATCCTCATATACACCCATACCAGTCTCTTCAACAGCTAGTTTAGCAAGGTATCTATGATTATCTAAAGCTGCAAGTGTCATTGCCTTTACTATATTATCAATCTCTTCTTGACTTAAGGTCTTTAACCTCTCCTCTGCAGACTTTGCTCTCTTTATTAAATTATTTATATCATTATCAATAGTACTAAGATTTTTTTCTTCTTTCATATTGACTCCTCCTTAACTTTGTTAATACTTTAACACTGTTTCTATATCATATTATACATTGTTCTTATAATTTTGCAATACTATTTTTATACATACTTATAATTAATTTTTAGCCATTATTACTGCATGCCTTATATGCTAAGGGTTTTATGAACTACTGTGATGTATAAAGATTAAATGTTTGTATAATTCTGTTTATAGCTGCTCTTTGGGATGATATCACCCTCTTTTATTTTTACCCTTAAAAGTTTACATTATGTTATATATTTAACACTAGCGTAATTCAAATATATTAATTAGTTTTCCAACAATTGCTTTACAATATTACTATTACATTAAATATATATTATACAAATAATGGGGTTCTATAATCAGCATATCCCAGAAGCGATATCAATGGCAGATAGAGTTGTTATTTTAACCATGAGGCCTGCAAAGATTAAAAATATTTATGATATAAAGTTTACAACCAAAGACAGAACACCTTTAAAATCTAGAGAAGCTCCAGAATTTAGATATTATTTTAATTCAATTTGGAAGGAGCTTGATGTCCATGTTATATAATAATACTTCAATAAATGTAACTGATATATCAATAGAACATAAAATATATCTAAAATCAATAAAGAAACGAAATATGGCAATTAACCTTACAAGAATTATAATACTTGTACTATTCTTTTCCCTATGGGAAATTGCAGGCACTTTAAAATGGATAGATCCATTCCTAATAAGCCAGCCATCTAGGATGCTTAAAACATTAGTAGTGCTGTATAATAACGGTACACTTATGAGACACATCTATGTAACCTGCAGTGAAACAATAATAGGATTTATATTTGGTACCCTTTTAGGAACAGCTATTGCTATACTTCTTTGGTGGTCTAACTTTTTATGCAAGGTACTTGATCCTTATCTTGTTGTTTTAAATAGTCTTCCTAAAACAGCTTTGATACCTGTGCTAATATTTTGGATAGGAAACGGGCAGCCAGCCATAATAGTAACAGCACTATTTATATCAGTTGTAGTAACCATAATGGGAGTGCTTTTAGGATTTCAAGAGGTTGACGAGGATAAGATTAAACTTTTAAAAACCTTCGGAGCCACTAAATTTCAGATCATGCAAAAGGTTATATTCCCTGCAAGCATTCCAAATATTATATCTGCACTTAAAATAAACGTTGGCTTATCATGGGTTGGTGTAATTGTAGGAGAGTTTTTGGTAGCTAGGGAAGGTCTAGGTTTTTTAATAGTATACGGAGGACAGATTGCACAGCTTGATATGGTTATGCTTAGTATAATAATACTTGCAATAGCATCATATATTATGTATATTGGAGTATCTTATATAGAAAAATATTGTATGAGATGGAGGCAGTGAAAAATTACCACTGCCTCATAATATATTGCCTTAGATAGATGGTTACACTATAATTATAGTGTAACCGTTGGTTTTTGAACCGGATATGTTGATTAACTTCCGCTGCACGCTGCAAAAGTCAAATCAACATATTCTGACACCAACACTATACTAAAACATAATCAAATAAATCTACTTAAGGGAAGGTGTTTTTTGTGTTATATCCATTAAAATTCGAGCCTGTATATAAAAGTATTTTATGGGGCGGTAGAAATATAGGGAAAAAGTTTAATAGAAATATACCTAATGGAAATATTGCAGAAAGTTGGGAAGTTTGCTGTAGAGAGGATGGTATGAGCCTAGTGTCTAATGGTGAGCTGAAAGGATTATCCCTTCAAGAGCTAATGGACACTTATAAAGAAGATTTGTTAGGGAAAAAATATGATTACTTTCCTCTTCTTATAAAAATAATAGATGCTAATGATAAACTATCTGTTCAAGTACACCCAAATGATGAGCAGGCAAAAAAAGGAAATGGCCAAAACGGTAAAACAGAGATGTGGTATGTTTTTGATTCAAAACCTGGTGCAAAGCTTATATATGGTCTTAAAGAAGGCATAACAAAATCTGAATTTGAAGAGGCTATAAAAAATTCCACTGTTGAAGATACATTAAAAGAAGTTCCAGTAAAACCTGGCGATTCCTTTTATATGCCATCTGGTACAGTCCATGCAATATTAGATGGTATACTCGTTGCAGAAATACAGCAAAACAGCAATACTACATACAGGGTATATGACTGGAATAGGGTTGATAAAAACGGCAACCCTAGAGAACTCCATATTGATAAAGCTCTTGATGTAATTGACTTTTCCGGCGAGAAACTAAAAAATGCTGAAAGGCAAATAAGCAGTTCTTCTACAAATATAGATAATCCACTATATGCTAAAAAGGTATTAGCATCCTCTGAGTATTTCACTGTAGAAGAATTATCTATAAAGCAAAACTACACCAAAAACACCAATGGAGATAAGTTCTATATCTATATGACTGTTGAAGGTGAAGGAAGCATAGACTACAAAGGTACATCTTTAGATATAAAGTCTGGAGATACTGTAATGATACCTGCTTGTCTTGGTGAATTCAGCATTTCAGGTAATTTAAAGCTTCTAGAAGTTTTTATATAGTACTTAGATTAATAATTGGGCTGCCACACTAAATTAGTGTGGCAGCCCAATTTCCATAAATCAATTGTTTCTAATAACTACAAAAGAAAACATTCTTCCAGAAGACTTATCCCTTCTATATGAATAGAACTTATACTCACCGCTGCAGTATGTACATAAATCTAGAGTATTGATATTCTCACTTGATACCTCCTTATCCATAAGTTGGTAATATATACATTTTTCAAGATTTAATTTATTATTAATATAAATGCTTTTATCTTTTTTATAAATATCACCAAAATATTCATAAATAGCCGAATCACCAAACTCATAGCAGCATTCCCTATTATGAGGCCCTATATAAACAGTTAAGTCTTTTGCACAACTTCCATATCTGTCAACTAAACAGCCTATAGCCTTACCAGTTATGTTTTTACTTGTACCTTTCCACCCACTATGAACAGCAGCAGCGATATTTTTATTTTTGTCATAAATTAAAACAGGCATACAATCAGCAGTGAAAATGCCTATACCTATATTTGTTTTATCAGTTACAATAGCATCACCAGATTTAACAGTACCGTCATATTCCTGTATAATACTGCTGTGGATCTGATTAACATACCCTACGTCTTTAAGATTGAAATAATCTTGCAATAATTTTAAATTATCTCTGCCTTCTTTTAAATCTTTATTAAAGTTCAAATCATTTTTTGCTGTAGAAAATATAAATTCAGCATTATCTTTCTTAAAAGTAATAAATTCGTAATTATCAATTATTGTTTTCATATTTTATCTACCTACCATTATTTATTTAGAATAACCAACAATATCATATATATATATTACAACACACTTAGCAGAAAGCCCACCCTTTTAGGTGCTGGAAGTTTTAAATTGCAATCCACAACTTTTCCACATTAACTTTTCACCTTTATAATTTTTAAAAGCCTATAAAAAAAGATATAGGAGGGTCACAAGTCATGGCATCCCTATATCCTTTCTATAGCTTATATTCTATATTCTTTTATTATAATTATTAAGCAGGTATCTTTCTGCCTCTGCGCACCATATACCATTATTTCTATTTACTATTTCAGAAAGTGCTGCAAAGAATGGCTCTGTTTTCCCTTTTTCCTCAAAATTTTCTATAGCAGTAAGCTCCATGTCAAGATGAGTATATATTAACTTTTTACCTCCAGGTATTTTAGGAAGATTTAATGTTGTTTCAGCTACACTGTTTAATCCTCCAATATGAGTTACCATAACTGCAGGATTTATGAGGCCCCTCTCTGTCATGGTCAGAGATTCAACCATATCATCAGTGTTGCCGCCACTTGTGCCTACTAAATGAGTGGATGCATAGTGGACATTGTAGAAGTTAAACTCTGCTGAAAATTTATTGTCTGTAGGGCCTGCAAAGAAATTCAAGCACCCATCCCTTGCAAGCATCTTATCCCCCTGCTCTACCACCTCTTTTATGGGTGCAAATACAAATACATCATCAAACCCTGCTCCATCGGTATAACCCTTTAAAAGGCTAACCGGGTCCTTTTCTTTGCTTGTATTTACAAAGCAGAGCTCCACCCCTCTAGATTTTGCCATCTCCTTTGTAAATATCTTTTCTGCTCTTTGAAGCCTTTTTTCATCAACATCTGTTACCACTAAAAGGGAGGGACGCCTGTCAAAATTTAATGCATAATCTATTGCACCTAATCCCATGGGGCCTGCAGCTGCTAATAGCGCCATATTACCGCCTTTAACTATACCCATATTATGCTTATATTTACCTGCCATGGTATGATAATTTGCATGAAAGGCACCAATTATGCAGGACATAGGTTCTGCCAAGGAGGCATCATAATATGTTTCCCCATCATAATGAAGCAGGCATCCAAGCTCCATTACCTCATGGGGAATGATAGTATATGCTGCATCCCCTCCAAAATACTTATATGAATAGCCCGGTGAATCCATACTCCCCTTGTAATTAAGTGCAGGCTGAATGGCAAACTTTTCTCCCTCTTTAAATCCATTTTGCCACTTATGACCTACCTTTATAATCCTGCCAGCAAACTCATGGCCGACTATAATTGGATTTTGTTTTATATCCTTTGGTACTCTCTTATGATCACTGCCCTGTATAGCAGCTTTATACGTGGACATGCATATGCTGTCTGTTATAACCTCAGCTAATATTTCATCATCCTTTATTTCTGGAAGTTCAAATTCTTCCATCCGAAGATCGTTTTTATCATATAACCTAACAGCTTTTGTTTTCATAAAACCCATCTCCTTTGGATTATTTTAAAGTTATCAATTCCAGCTTGCTGCACATGCTATGCAGTAAAAATGTTATATACATAATTTACATCATCAGTTTTCTTTAGCCTTTCTATCTTATCTTCGTTTTCATCATCAAGTACTGTTGCAATATTTGAAAGTATACTTATATGCTCATTGCCTAGGCCTGCTATCCCTATTATTAAATATGCCTTTTCTCCTCCAAAATCTACCCCTTCAGGAAATTGCAAAACCACCATACCAGATTTTTTGATGCAATTCCTTGAAGCCCCAACCCCATGAGGTATTGCAACCCCCTTGCCTATATATGTGCTTAAATCATTTTCTCTCTCAATCATTGCATCTATATATTCCCTCTCTACATACCCATCTTCAAATAGCCTTTGCCCCGTCATTTTTATTGCATTATATTTATCTATAGAGTCAAGCCCAAGTAGTATATTTGATCTTCTCAAAATATAATTATCATCCATATGCTCCACTCCCTCTAATTTTGTCTTCACATACAGCTGCGCCTGTATCTATTTATATAATTAAGCATTGCTTTTTATAAACCTATCTAATAAATTGGCTATCTCTATTTTTATCATGTTACTATTGCCCTCTCTTAGTACCTTTAAAAAATGCTGGCCCTCAGAATCCTCAACAAGTGTTTTACTAATATGGCTAATAGGTTCAACATAAGATCTATGGCATGCATCTGGTGCCAGCATTACAAGAACCACATTTACCTGTTCACATTTTCCGCTTCCATTTATATGGCTATATGCATTTAAAAACCTTAATACCCCAAAATGCAGCCTGTTCATATTGGGTACCCTTGCATGAAGAACCATAAGCTGCTGCCCTGGGAGTATTGTGCTTCCAAGTTCTTCTCTTTTATTTAATGCTTCGTAAATATATGCTTTTTCACTTTCATCTTTTCCAATTGTTTTAGCTGCAATATTAATTAAATCTTCTACCCCTTCTATACCTTCAATGTCCATAACAAACAAACTATTGAGTATATCCGCAGCCCCTTCTAGATGGTATTTCTGTATTAACCAGTTATTCATTAACTCATCTATGTTTTCATTCTTAGGTACAATATTAACTTTTTCTCCCTTAGAGTTTGAAATAAAGGTTTGAAGTTTGCTTTTGTCTTCTGAAGAAAGGAGGGGGCTTACAACAATTACTGGTATGTTAGTATCTTTTATAGGTACAGTAGATACAATAATATCTATTCCTTTTTCTATTAATGCTTTTTCATCTATATGAATAGCAGAAATAACATCTACCACCTGTATGTTTTCGTATTCCCTCTCTATTAGACTTGCTAACAAAACTGAGGCTCCTATACCACTTGGGCAAGCCACTGCTGCTCTAAGTATTCTTTGGGTCCTTCCATCATACTTTTCAATGGCAGCCCCTATATGCATTGCAATATATGCTATTTCTGATTCAGGCATTTCAATTCCTATATAATCCTCTACCACCTTTACACTTTTTCTGCTTATATCCATTAATTCAGGATAGTTATCCTTTATTTCCTGAAGCAGTGGATTTCTAATATCCATGTTCATATTTAACCTGCTTATTACTGGTCCTAAATGGTTTACCAACCCTATTAATAAATTATCATCATTCTTGAAAGAGCATCCTGATTCTCTTTCTGCAATTTTAATCATCTTTTTAGACAATCTCACTATCTCAAAGTTACCAATACTCCCTACTCGCCTATTATAGTTTCCCTTTAGGCTTCTAGCCCCCTTAATATGCATTGTAATATATCCTATTTCATCCTCAGGTATATCTATCTCAAACACATCAGAAAGGTTTTCTGCTATCCTTTCCGCTACTTTATATTCCTGGCATTGTTTAAGTTTTGCTAAAAAGCCCTGCTCCATTACAATTCTTTCACCTTTTTTAATACGCTCAACCGCCAATGCCATATGAACTAGAAGGCCTATATAAGCATCATCTGTTAGTTTTACACCCCAAAAGTGTTCAAGATTAAAAAGCATATCTTCAAGTTTAATTATGGTACCTTTATCCATTAAGTTCAAAAGCCTGCTCCTGCTTTTTTCATCTAGGCTTATATATCTTTCATCCTCTTTTAATTTCTTATCTCTTAATATTTCTACTAATTGATTCTCATCCATATTCTCATATATGAAATTTATGGTAGCTTTTCTTATATCCCTTTCTTTTCCTTCAATATAAACCCCTGTACCTTGCCTCCTAACCAGCAATATAGAATAGCCCCTAAACCACTTTCCTACTTTATCTAAATCATTGCTTATGGTTGCTTCTGAAACCTTCAATATCTTAGAGAAATAAAATAGTTTTACAGGCTCTTGATTGATTAAAAGTTCCCACGTCATTATATTTTGCCTCTCTTTTGGAGAATAGACCATAAGTTCATTTGTCTCAGAAAGAAGCTCTAGCAAAAGCCCCCTATCCCCCTTGCTCCCCTTTAGCTTAATACCAAGCCCGGGTTTCTTCTCTAATTCAAATCCTCTCTCTCCAATCCATCTCTCAATTTCAGATAGTTCTCTTAAAACAGTCCTGCTGCTTATTCTAAGTTCATCTCCAATACTAGAGAGGGTGACGTACTCATCATTCTGACATATTTCTTGTAGTATTTGTTTTTGGCGCAGGGTAATCTTCCCACCTTTCATAAAATCACCAATCCTACAATAAAAATATACTATTTTTAGTTATTATAAGAACAGCAGAGGGAAAGCTCCACTGTTCTTATAATAATTATTTAAGATAATCTTTTTATAAGAAGATCATATTCAGGATCATCCATAAAATTCTTTATACCAATATGCTCCGCATTTGGTGAAATAGCCTTTGCCCTATCCAAAAGGCTCTCATGTACTATTACTATTTCTGAATCTTTTGGTATCTCGTCTACCGCACAATGCACAACCTCTATATCAAGTCCAGCCTTTTTAAATTTATTCTTAAGGGTAGTTGCTCCCATAGCGCTTGAGCCCATACCTGCATCGCAAGCAAATATTACTTTCTTTGTAGACTTTTTTATTGGGGCCGCCTTAAAATCTTTTACCATATACTTTGCACCTTCTAAATCCTCTTCATTTAGGTTGTTTCTTGATCTTTTTATAAAATATGATGCTATAAAAAAGGATACTGCTGTTGACACAAGTACTCCAAGGAGCACTCCTACTAAGGAACCCTTAGGTGTCATTGCAATAAGTGCTATAATGCTTCCTGGAGATGGTGTGGCTACAAGCCCAGCTTTAAATATAGTAAAAATCAGTATTCCGCTTGCTCCTCCAGCTATTACTGCTAATAAAAGTATTGGATTCATAAGCACGTATGGGAAATATATCTCATGTATCCCACCTAGAAAGTGTATTATTATTGCCCCTGGGGCAGACTGTTTAATAGCCCCTTTTGCAAACGCCCAGTAAGCCAAAAGTACTCCAAGTCCTGGCCCTGGGTTTGTCTCAAGCAAGAAGAATATAGATTTGCCCGCTTCTTTTGCTTCCTGTACTCCTAAGGGACCAAGTATTCCATGATTTATTGCGTTATTTAAAAATAATATTTTGCCTGGTTCTATAAAAATTGATGTAAGGGGTAATAACCTAGCGTTTACAATAGCATTTACTCCTGCCATTAATGCTTTATTTAATGAAAGAACCACTGGCCCTACAAAAAGATAAGCTAATATAGATATGGCTGCTCCAATTATACCAGCAGAGAAATTGTTAACAAGCATCTCAAATCCTGCATGTATTTTTCCATCAACTAATTCGTCAAACTTCTTAATTGCGTATCCACCTAAAGGTCCCATTATCATGGCACCTAAAAACATGGTTATATCTGAACCTATAATTACCCCCATGGTAGAAATAGCCCCGATTACTCCTCCTCTTACTCCGTAAGCCATACTTCCACCAGTGTATCCTATTAATAATGGCAATAGATAAGTTATCATGGGTCCTACTAGGGCAGCCAAGTTTTCGTTAGGTGTCCATCCAGTTGGTATAAATAATGCCGTAATTAAACCCCAAGCTATAAATGCACCAATGTTTGGCATTACCATTCCACTCAAGAATCTTCCAAAGCGCTGTATACCTTCCTGTCCTTTGCTTTTACGCCTAATCTGGGTGTTCATTTCAAGCTGTGACATTAAATTCCCTCCCATTATAATTTTATCGTAATATACCAGTGTTTCTGCAGAAAACATTTACATTACTTTAATTTCATTATAAGGGAGGGACTGTTATATAACAATTCAAACATATCTGTAATAGTCCATATCACTTAGTGACATAATTTAACACCTGCTACACTATCACACATACGTCAGTTCCTAATCTTCTGATAAACTTTATATTTCCAAATATTCTATATATCTATATTCCCTAAGCTTTCATATGCATCTTCTTTTTGATTTAATGTCTCCTTTGGTGGTTTAACTAATAGTATGAATATAAGTGCTAGTATAAATCCAAATACAGAGTATTTAAATAAAATATCATAACCTAATATATCTATTAGCTTACCTACAAGTGGAGGGGATACTATTGCTGCAAGGGATGAAAATAAGTAATAATAACCAGTGTATCTTCCCACATTTGAATCATCAGTCATGCTAACAACAAATGGGTAGGAGTTTATATTTATTAATGCCCAAGCTGCACCAGCTATAATAAATAAGGCTGCAAATACTTTTATATCTGTTGATACTAAAAGTCCTCCAAAGGTGGCTATCATAAGTATAAGCCCAGCTATTATTGTCTTTTTCTTTCCTATTTTGGTTGCAATAAGACCTGCAGGTATAGCAAATGCAACCATAGAAATGGAAAAATAAGTAAACGTTCTTGCTGCAGTTGATTCTTTTATATTGAGATATTCTTTCCCGTATAAGGTAAAGAAGGTTTCAACTGCATTAAAGGCTACAAACCAGAAAAATATTGCAATAAGCAAAAACACTACATTTTTTGATATCTTAAGCTTCTCTTGTAGGGTTTCCTTTTCCTTATCTTCCTTTTTAGGAATATTATTATAGTTTAATGAATCTCTTTTTTCTTTAATATTTAAAAATAATACAAGTATGCTAATAATCATAAGAGCTGCTGCCATATAAAATGGATATGCTTTGTCCATATCATACAAAAATGAGCCTATAAAGTAGGCAGTTATAGCCCCTACCCCCCCCATTAAATTAATTATACCGTTTGCTTTACTTCTTAAGGGTGAAGGGGTAAGATCAGGCATGAGTGCAATTGTAGGGGCTCTAAATGATGCCATAACAAGGTTTAGAGATATTATAGATGCCATAAGTGATACTAGACTATAGTGCATTGGTATAATGCACAAAATAAGCGCTGCAATTGGCATTCCAATTAAAAGATATGGCATTCTTCTCCCATACTTTGTATTTGTGACATCACTTAATGTCCCAAAAATAGGCTGCATAAATAATCCAGCATAATTATCAATGGTCATAATAAAACCTACCAGAAAATTACTCCCTATAAACTCTCTTAAAAATATTGGTACATAAGAATTATAAAGAGACCAGGTAAGGCTTATAGCAAAAAAACCAAACCCTAATAAAAACGTTTTTTTATAATTAAGTTTCACTCTCTCACTCTCCTTTTATTTTTATAAGCCTATCAGGATAGTCAGTGATTATTCCATCCACCCCCATAACAATCATATATTTCATTTCTCTTTCTCCATTTACCGTAAATGGGTTTACCATGATATTATTTTTCTTTATCCCCTCCATTATTTCTGGTCTTATGTTATAAAAGAAAGGGTGAAGTGCTTCTGCACCTATCTTTTTTGCATAATCCCAAGGTTCTACTAACCCAGACATGTACAAAACGCCTGTTTTTATTGTGCTGTCTATTTTTTTACACTCTAATAGTGAGTAATGATTAAAACTAGATATTATCACCTTATGTTCCATTCTATACTCATGTATCATATCTATAGTTAGCTTCTCTATATTAGGATACATGATAATGCCGCTTTTAATTTCAATATTTACAAGTATGTCTTTATCATGTACAAACTCAAGCAGTTCCCTTAATGTTGGTATCTTTTCATTTTCATATTCTTTAGAAAACCATGCCCCTGCACTTAAACCTTTAAGCTCTTCTAATGTAAAATCCTTTAAAAGCCCTTTGCAGTTTATTGTTCTGTCTAACTTTTCATCGTGGCATAGTACAATTTCACCATCCTTTGATAATTGAACATCAGTTTCTATTCCGTCAACTCCAATATCAATTGCCTTTTTAAAAGATGCCATTGTATTCTCTGGTGCTAAATGAGGTACACCCCTATGACCAATTATTTTTGGAAAAATCATCATACCGCCTCCACATATTGTAATAATTATGTATTTCTACATTTATTATTCTTTTCCTTCTTTTAATAAGTATTACTCATAAAACACAAATCAATTG
>ENA-UOOK01001286-UOOK01001286.1-fermentation-metagenome-genome-assembly--contig:-NODE-1286-length-33065-cov-25.258346_pt1 | contig 33065 bp, 30 predicted proteins | sample MGYA00245777_ERZ724023 | MGnify/ENA primary metagenome ERZ724023 (study PRJEB28704, sample SAMN03018312) | fermentation metagenome | biome: anthropogenic terrestrial biome; feature: soil...
AGCTTTGTTTGAGAGCAGGAATCAATTTTAAGGATATTAATTCATATCATCTTGGATATCTAATTGGTCCTAGAATTAATGCTGCAGGAAGAATAGGTTCACCGATGAATGCTGTTAAACTTTTAGTGAGTAGTGACGAAAAACTTTGTCAAAAAATATCAGAGGAGTTAGACAATTTGAATTTTGACAGACAGAAACTTACTCTCAAAACAAAGGAAGAGGCTAGTAGTCTAATACAAGATGAGAAAAACAAAGCAATTTTTGTTATTGGCAAAGATTGGCATGAGGGGATAATTGGACTTGTTGCTGGAAAACTTTTAGAAGAATTTCACAAGCCTGTCATTGTAGCTACGCATAATGGAGAGTCTGTAAAAGGTTCCGCTAGGAGTATAAAGGGATTCAACATCACAGAAGCCTTGGGCAAATTTGATAAGTACTTAGAAAGATTTGGAGGACATGAATTAGCCGCAGGTTTTACTGCAAAGGCAGATACAATAGATGAGTTTGTTGATGGATTTATGAAATTTGCGAACAAGGAGATTACAAAGGAAATGCTTGTGTCTAAATTGAATATTGATCTGGTAATTGATTCGGAGAATGTTGGGAAAAAATTAATAGATGATTTGCATCAATTAGAACCTTTTGGGTATGGTAATCCAAAGCCAATTGTTTGTTTGAAAAATCTAGTTGTATTTAGAAAAACAATTATGGGAAAAGAAGAGAATCATATGAAGTTGTTAGTGAAAGGTAGCGGATATGATATGTTAACTTTAGTTTTGTTTGGTGCAGGAGAGGACAAGGAGGAGATTGAGAAAGATTCCGTCATTGATGTTGTGGGATATCCGGATTTGAATGTATGGAATGGTAATGAGAATGTACAGTTTAATGTAAAAGAGTGGAGATTTTCATAGTAATAATTTAGCTTCGATTTAACTGCCTAATAACTTCCCCAATCTATTTGGCGTATTTGGAAGATATGTTGCCTCAAGTACAGAATCTACTTCTAGGAGCTTCATCAGGAGTCTCTCAGTTCCAATTGCGAAACCCCCATGTGGAGGACAACCGTATTTAAAGTAGTCAAAGTAATCTTCTAAAGAATCCTCAGAAATATTTCTCTCTATTGCATTCTTTTTTAATTCTTCATATCTATGTTCTCTTTGAGCACCTGTGGTAATCTCAACACCTTTCCAGAAAAGATCGTATCCTAAAGCTAATGTGGGATGCTCTGAATTCTTCATATGATAAAATGCCCTCTGTCTGTGTGGATAGTCAATCATAAAAACAAACTCACTGCCAGTTTCTTTTTGCATTATCTCACCAATAGCTCTCTCTTCCTCTGGTGAAAAATCTCCATCATCTTTACTTGGGATACCGGCATCCTTCAATTTCTTTTTGGCTTCTTCTACAGTCAAGAATGGGAATTTTCCTTCTGGGACTACAACATCAACACCAAATACTTCTTTAATTGTTTCTCCATATTTCTCTTTAACCTCTTTAAGCATGTGTTTAATCATTGATTCTTCAAACTCGCAAACATCTTTAAATGAATCAATGTAGGACATCTCAACATCAAAACTTGTATATTCGGTCAGATGCCTTGTTGTAAAAGATTTCTCAGCTCTAAAAACAGGCCCTACATTAAATACTCTCTCGAAACCTGCAGCCATGGCCATCTGTTTGTGAAATTGTGGAGATTGAGCTAGGTACGCTTTCCTATCAAAGTATTTTACTTCAAATACGTTTGCGCCACCTTCACTAGCAGCACTTATTATTCTTGGAGCTTGTATCTCTGTAAATTCGTTTTCCAAACAGTAATCTCTTAAAGCTTTGGTCATCGTAGTTGCAACTTCAAACATCAAGTGATTCTTTTTTGATCTAAGGTCAATCCATCTATAGTCTAATCTTTTGTTAAGTGCAGTAAGATTATCGGAATGCTCTTCTTCTATGACTATCGGAAGAGGTGTTTGAGCGAGAGAATCTATTACCAAATTTTTTATTTCCAATTCGTATCCAGCCAAAACTTGTTTTGCCTCCTTAACTATACCTGTCACATCAACTATTGATTCAGTAGTAACTTTTTTTGCAGTATTAAAAAGCTCCTCTCCATTACCAATCCAGCAAACAGCCTGAACTGATGCACTTCTATCTTTAATAATGAAGAATATTATCTTTCCCTGATCTCTTATAGTCTCAACAATACCTCTTATTCTTACTTCATCTCCGATTTTATTCTTTAATTCAATCAATAATGTTCTTTTCATGAGAGGGAATTATATACCAAAAGTTAATTATAGGAAAGAACTTCCATTATTTATACCTGTTTCCTGTTTAATAATAATCTTGTCTTTTAGGTTGTTGTAATCAATAGCAGGATAATAAATATTGAACTCTCCATCCGTACCATCTGCGAAAACGGCTTCTCCAGAAATTAGATATATTGGGACTAAGAAATTTGATTCTTCTGGAGATTCGTAGTAAAAGAGTCTTACATCATTAATAATTCTGAAAGTTTTAACATTTTTTTGTATATATCCGGATATATAGTCACCATTATCTTCGTAAAGGAATGTAATGCTCCCATTACCTTTTTTAACTTCCTCTACAGCAGTTGAAGTGGGGATTAAAGGGTATGTTCCACAAGGGTCATAGGAAATGGGCCAATATGTAAATTCTATTCGATAAGTAGAGCTCAGGCCTTTTGTTAACTTGCTATCTTTTTCTTGATTCCCAATCCAAACTGAGATATTTGATTCTCGATAATTATCCAAAACAATTGGTGTGTCGTAGGTATAGAATTCTACCGCTTTATCGTTAATCGTTTTCTTTGTAATTTTTGGCTCCTTATTTGTTACTTTTGAGAATTCTTTTACCATTTGATCTGCTCCAACTAATTTTGTAGAGAATGTAATCATTGAGCGTTCTCTTACAAAATCAACTCTAACCAATTCCGCATCAGCTTGAGAAGAGGCTTTTTTAAATGTTCCATCAAGATCAATATCTATGTATGTTACTGTCATATTTGCTGTCAAAAATTCATCTTTAATACTGATTAATCCTGTTTGGTTTAAAACGTTTAAGGCTGTAGACTTTGCACTGTTTTCATCGGGAACAACGCCCAGCTTTTTTGTCTCATTTATTCTTGAGATATCCGTTTCAAGCACAAAATTCAAATTCTTTGCATTTACGATTAACGTTCTTTTGTAAATATTATCTCTCCATTTGTAATATCCTAAATCATCCTTGTTTATTTTTTCTTTATCAAAACCAAGTTTTCCGGCAAGTATAGTTGCATTTGTTTCTGATGTCCAAGATTGAGTTGGATTCTCAAACTTATATACATTTATGACTGATGGAAGTTCATTTATTTTTCCTGTTTTTGTTAATTCTTCAAACTGAGAAATGGAATCAGGATCAATCTTTAGACTTGGTATCGTGATTTTGGCTTTTTCTACGAATTCTTCTGCTGTTTCTGTACAAGCAAAGTTAGCTGATAAATACTCTTGTGGAACTGTTGGTTTGTTCCCAGAGACAACTATTAGAAGAATAATGAATATAATCATCACAGTAATAGCTGCAATTACACCAAATCTTTTTGTCCAAAAGGATGCTTCTGTCAATGTCATGATATAATATTACCATAAATTGGATTTCTATCAATTAATTTCTAATAATATAAAAGAATATGAGAACGGTTGAACAGAATCAGGAATTGGCAAATCTACTTTTTCCGAATCACCATACATCTGTTGAGGAGCTTTTTGAAAGATATCCAAAAAGAGATGTTAAGCAAGGAGAGATGATTCTAAGGTTCGCGCCAAGTCCTACGGGTTTTTTGCATATAGGAAGTGTATATACTGGTATGGTTTGTACTAAGTTAGCAAAGCAATCAGGAGGTGTGGCAATACTTAGGATTGAAGATACGGACAAGAAAAGGGAAGTCGAGAATGGTATTTCAATGATCGTTAACGGTTTGAATGGATTTGGGATTTCATTTGATGAAGGCCCAATTGATGAAAAAAATCAGAGGGGAGAATATGGTCCTTATATGCAAAGTCAGAGATTGGACATTTATAAAACTTTTGCAAAAGATATTGTACAGAAAGGGAATGCCTACCCCTGTTTTATTTCGGAAGAGGAATTGGAATTAATTAGAAAGGAGCAGGAAAGTTTAGGTGTTAGAACTGGTTATTATGGTAAATGGGCAAAGTGGAGAGATGCAAGTATTGAAGAGATAAAAGAAGAATTGGGCAAAGGGACTCCTTACGTAATCAGATTGTTCTCAACAGGAGACATAAATAACACCTTTGAAATGAATGATTTAATTAAGGGTAGAGTAACTTTAAGAGAGAATGATATGGATGTAGTTTTGCTTAAATCTGATGGCTTCCCAACTTATCACTTTGCTCATCCTATCGATGATACTTTAATGGGAATAACTCTTGTTACTAGAGCAGATGAGTGGTTCCCTTCCGTTCCATTGCATTTTGAAATTTTTCAAAAGCTTGGATTACAACAGATTCCATATGCTCACTTCTCACCTTTAATGAAAGTTGATAACGAAGGAAAGAGTAAAAGAAAATTAAGTAAAAGAAAAGATCCAGAAGCTGACGTGTCCTTCTATATTGATCACGGTTATCCTAAAGAAGCGGTAATTGAATACTTGCTTAATTTAGCAAATTCAAATTTTTCAGATTGGAGGATTCAAAATCCTGAGAAGACTTACAATGATTTTACTTTGAAGATAGAGAAGTTTAATAAGGCTGGAGCTCTTTTTGACATCGTTAAGCTTAGTGATATATGCAAAGATTATATATCAAAATTAACTGCTCAACAGGTTTACGATAATAGTCTTGAATGGGCGAAATTACACAATAGGCAAGTTGAGAAGTTGCTCTTAGAAAATAAGGAGTACTGTATTAAAATATTCAATATTGAGAGGAGTGGGGCAAAAATCAGAAAAGATATTGTGAAGTTTGAGGATTGTAAAGAACAATTATCCCTGTTCTTTGATGAGTTGTTTCCAGATAATTATGAAGATATCCAAGAGAGGATAAGCAAAGATATCCAAAGAGAGATTATAAAAGAGTATAAGAAAATATATTCAACTGAGAGTAGTGAAGTTGAATGGTTTGAGAAAGTTAAGGATTTGTCAAAGAGACTGGGTTTTAGCATCGATAGGAAAGAGTATGAAGCATCAAAGGAAAAGTTTAAGGGTACAGTTGGTGATGTTGCAATGGTTTTAAGAGTGGCAATTACTGGTAAGACTAAGAGTCCAGATCTTTTTCAGGTGATGTCAGTTTTGGGAGAAGAAAAGGTTATGGATAGGTTGGATAGATATATTTCGAAAATGGTATAATAACAAACAGTTATTGCCGGATCGTCTAATGGTAGGACGACGGTCTCTGGAACCGTTAATTCTAGTTCGAATCTAGGTCCGGCAATATGTATTCATAAGTATATTTGTCAATTAAGGCCTAAGTGTTCCTCCAAATACCTGCCATGCTAACAAAGTTTTAGCAACCAAAGAAAGAATAATATATGCTCTCTCACCGTAAAGATAGTTTTTCCATGCTCCAATCTTCTTGTACTGTAAGAACATATTAATTGCAAAACTATTAAAGAAGATAAATATACTTACATATATCCAATAAACAAATGTTGGGATGTTTCCACCACCAAATTGTCTTGCTCCGTAAACATAAATTCCAAATACTATCCAAGGAATAATTCCTGCGATGCAACCTATTACAAAATCTAACCATTTTATTTTCTTCTCTCCTTGGTTGTGAACTTCCATTGCAAGGCCAGTGAGATTCATAATGGCATCCAAGAAAAAGATCATAATTAGACTGGATAAATCATAAATTCCAGAAAGGAGACTTATTGCAACCATCATAACGCTTGCACTTAATGCATACTCAAACCATCTTACTTTGTTAATCCCTTTCATTAAATCACTCTCGTATTTCTCTCTGTAAACAGTAGCAATGAAAAGATGTGCCATTGAACTTAGGAAGAAGAACAGGGCTACAAGCCATGCAAGATTGATTGTGAACAGCTGCTCAGAAGCAGGAAGAAGTTTAGAAATTGTTTGATCAAATTTCAAGAAACTTAATGTAACTGGAACAACACCTCTCTCTGGATCACTTAGCAGTAACACGGCTATTGCTTGTATAAAGTGCAAGCCACCCATTATTAGGTTGAAGCGATTAAGCCCCTTTAACTTATTTTCCATAGAAAATAAAATAAATTTATACAAATATTACTATTAAATATTTTATATGAACAGTTTATTAAACGCAATAAGGTTTAATAGGGAAAGTAGTTGTAGTATAATATCATTAGGAAAATGAAATAAAATTATTAATCATTACCATGCCTACTGAACATCAACCTACTTTTGATGAATTCGCATATGAGAATTTACCTGAAGGTTTTTCCTCTGATGTAACTATGCATACAAATACTGTAAATTTCATTAATTCACTTGTAATTGATGAAGAAGTACGACCCCTTGTTGAAGTTGTAGCTGAAAGAAGAGCATTCGATTCATTGCAAAGAATGGAGAGTATGACCCCAAGAATAAATGAATCAATAGCTGATGTAAAAAAAAGTGAAATGGTATTTCTATCCAAAAATGAGATCAAAGAAGAGGGTCATTATATTCCAGTTGGAGGTCAATATTTTGAACATAAACTTGGGTTGCTACTGCTTCATCAGGAGGTTGAGAATGGGAATCAATTAGGAAATAATTTCTATATCACGAGACATGTACTTAAGGAATCTCCAGGAGGGAATATGTTTAGTTCAATTACATTTATGAAATTTTCTCTAATTGAAAATAGTAAAGATGGAGTGATACTTGTCACTCTCAATCAAGGTCAGAAAAAGTTCCCATTTTTTAAAGACATTAAAGGGAGATTCTCTTTAAAACCCGATTTCTCAAAAGTCCAAGAGACAAAATATGTTGGAGACAAGGAGATTTCTCAAAAGGTTAAAGAGTATATTGGCAAAAGAAAGCCAGATCCAGAAATTCTTAAAAATATCTTTGGTATGATAAAACAGGCTAAAGAATATGATGAATATTCTTTTTAGAATAATTTTTGTGATATAATTTTGAAGTGATGAACCAGTTATCACTGGGGAGCTAGGGAAAGAAAGATGTGTGTAAACATATTTAGTAGAATCCCAAACCGTTTTAGGTTGTAAGGGAGTATTAGAAATAATATTCTAAAGTAGGGTGGTATCGCGAATTTATTCGCCCCTTTGCAAATGGTTAGTGAATTTCTAGCTATTTGTAAGGGGGTTTTTTTTATATTATTATTAATTACAATGAATAGAACTGGTTTAAAAAATGTAAATGCTACTCAAGATTTCGTGGAAATGGAAAAAGACATAATGTCTTTTTGGGAAAAGAACGGTATTGAAAAGAAATATCTAGAAAAAAACAAGAAATCGACAAAACACTTCTCCTTTATCGATGGGCCAATTACTGCAAATAATCCAATGGGTGTACATCATGCATGGGGAAGGACATATAAAGATATCATTCAAAGGTATAAGAATATGCAAGGATTTGAGCAAAGATTCCAAAATGGATTTGATTGCCAAGGTCTTTGGGTTGAAGTTGGCGTTGAGAAAGATTTAGGTTTTAACAGTAAGAAAGACATTCAGGACTTTGGTCTGGATAATTTTACAAATGCATGTATAGCAAGGGTTAATAAATTTTCTAAAGTTCAGACCGAACAGTCCAAGAGGCTTGGAATGTTTATGGATTGGGATAATAGCTACTACACAATGTCTAGGCAGAATAATCTATATATTTGGCATTTCTTAAAAGTTTGCAATGAAAGAGGTCTTCTTTACAAGGATAGATCAGCTACGACATGGTGTCCAAGGTGTGAGACAGGTCTTTCACAGCACGAGCAAGCAGATGGATATGAGATGATTAAAGATAGATCTGTTTTTGTTTTCTTCAAGTTGAAGCCAAGTGAGGGAAAGGATGAGAATGAATATATTTTAGCTTGGACAACAACTCCGTGGACTTTATCTTCAAATGTTCTTTTGGCAGTTAATCCTGAGTTGAAATATGTAAAGGCTAATATAAATGGTAAAACTGTCTATTTAGGTTCAGATGGTGCAAAAAGATTAAACATTAAGGAATTTGAAGAGATTAATGTTAACCAATTACTTGGTAGGGAGTATGAATCCTTGCTAGATATTCCAGCCCAAAAGGGAATTGAACATAAAATTGTTGAATGGGATTTAGTTGATGCTAAAACGGGTTGTGGTGTTGTACATATTGCACCAGGATGTGGGCAGGAAGACTTCGAACTTGGGATGAGATTAAAATCTGATATTATCTCTCCGATTGATTCAACGGGACATTTTACAGTTGGCTTTGGAAATTTGGATGGGAAATATGCACACGATGTAACCGAAGAAGTAATTGATGACCTTGAGAGAAAAGGATTACTTTTCAAAGTAGAAGAATATGAACATAGCTATCCTCACTGTTGGAGATGCCATACAAAATGTTTGTTTAGGCTTGAAGATAACTGGTTCCTTGATGTATTAAAAATAAAGGATGAATTGAAAGAGCAGGTCGATACTGTTAAATGGAATCCGGCGTATGTTGGTAAAAGGATGCTTGGATGGCTGGATAGTATGGGGAATTGGATGATAAGTAGAAAGAGATTCTATGGCCTCGCGCTACCATTTTATGAATGTTCTCACTGCAAGAACTTACATGTAGTAGGAAGTATTGAAGAGTTAAAAGAACTTGCAGTAAAGCCAGAGCTTGTAGACAAATTAGATGATATCCATAGACCTTGGATTGACGAGATAGAAATTAAATGTCCGAAGTGTGGAGAAAAAGTAAAAAGAGTTACTGATGTTGGGGATTGTTGGTTAGATGCGGGAGTTGTTCCTTTCTCTACGCTAAATTATCTTGAGAATCGTAAATATTGGGAGAAGTGGTATCCCGCAGACTTCATAACAGAAATGATTGAACAGGTTCGATTGTGGTTTTACTCTATGCTTGTTTTTGGAACGGTTTTGGAGAAGAAAGTCCCTTACAAAGAAGTAATGTGTTTCGCTGAATTAAGAGATGAGAATAATGAAAGAATGAGTAAAACAAAGCCAAACTATGTAAAATTTGATGATGCTGCAGATAAAGTAGGTTCTGATATCTTAAGATGGAATTTTGCATCTGCATCAATTGGTGCAAATATGAGATTTGGTTGGCCTACTCTTGAAGATGTAAGAAGAAGATTTTACATACAGCTTTGGAATTCTTACAACTATTTTGTTACATATGCACAGTTAAACGGTTGGGAGTATAAAGATTTTAATCTTGATAAAGTAACAAATTTGATGGATAGGTGGTTAGTATCTAAAACAAATAAATTGGTTTCTGATGTCTCTTCCTCAATTGATTCTTACAATATTGCTACAGCGTCAAGAGATATCGAAGAATATTGTAAGGATTTGTCTCAGTGGTATATAAGGAGAAACAGAACACGATTTAAGGAAGGAGATTTATACGCTTTAGGTACTCTTCATTACTCTCTTATGACTTTGTCCAAATTAATAGCTCCTTTTACCCCCTATATTTCCGAAGTTATATTCCAAAATATTGTAGTTAATCTAGGCATAGAAAGTTTTGAATCTGTACATCTAGCTGATTATCCGTTAGCCAATGAACAAAAAATTGATGAGAAGATTCTTAAAGATATGGAATTAGTAAGAAGTATCACTTCAAATGGGATGAAGATTAGAGAAAGAGCAAAGCTAAACCTAAGACAACCTTTGTGCAGAGCATATGTAAATGTAAAAGATCCAGAACTTTCTCAAATTATTAAAGAGGAGTTAAATGTTAAAGAGATAATATTCTCTGATAAACAGGATTTAGGTGAAAATATGATTTCCGAAGGGGAGAAAGAGAATCTAATAACCATAGATTGCAATCTTACAAGTGAATTAAGGAATGAAGCATTGATAAATGAATTTATGCGAAGGTACAAAGATTATAGAAAGAGTAAAGGCCTTAAAGTAGGGGATTTAGTTACCTTATATCTAAAAATTGAGGATAGTTTAACAAAAAAGATTTTTGAAGAATTTATTAAAAACAATTTTTCTGTATTTAATGCGAAAAGTGTAGTAATAAATGAAGTTGATGAAGTAGATATAGAAATTGAAGTAATGGATACTAAAATTGGAGTTAGTATTAATTAATACTTGTTAATATGGTAGAGAAAGAAGCTTCTAACCAATTCGCTTGTGATGAAGCGTTTGCAATGTATATGGACGAGAAAACAAAGAAGATTGTCCAAGCGGCAATGGTCTTAGATGTGTACTCAAAAAATGCCAGTCCCAAGGAACTACTTGGCAGGGTTTTGGTAGAATTAGGTGACGAAGATGACAATGAATCGACATTTTTTGAACAAGTTAATAAAATGGAAGCCATCTTGTATGAAATTGGAGATTTGCCAAATAACTAATCTTTTCCGATTTCAACCTTAATACCAGTAATATCACTGAAATTCTTTGAAGCTGTTTTCAACGAAATTCCAGATGATACTGCTAATTCTCCAACAATATTCCTTATAGCATTCTCAAGCTGTTTTTCAATACTTATTGGGATCAATCGACCCTCTTTCTCTCTAACCTTTTTTACATGATTGCAGTATTGGATAATTTTTATAGAAGATTCAATAGAAGAGCTTTCCTCAAGCTCTTTAAATGTATTTAGCATCAAATTGAAATCTTTCATCTTAGGGTCAATTGAAGGATTTTTTTTAAGTATTGAAATTTTCTCTACTATTTCTTTTTTCGAAAGGACAGGGCGAATTCCTAAATTATCTACATTATCCACAGGTGTTGATATACTCAATAGATTTGTAATTAATTCAAACTCAAAATATCTTTTTTTCTCTCCATTAAATTCAATTTCTTTCTCACCCTTAATCCAACCTGCTCCGTGAGATGGATAAAAAACTTTTGAGCCTATCTTGAAATTCATACTTGAGTATTATTATCTTAATGCTACATTATACCACAAAAATGATATACTAATCCTATGAATATTCTTCTAATTGGAGGGGGGACGGGGAGTACAGTAGTTATTGAAGGTCTAAAAAAGCATAAAGATTTAAATCTCTCAGTAATTGTTGGAATGATGGATGATGGGGGTAGTAATGCTGTGGTCAGAGATGAATTCGGTTTGTTGCCATTAAGTGATATTAGGAAATCATTGTTGGCATTGTACGATAGCGGGAATAACGAAGTCCTTAGGAATTTGTTTATGTATAGATTCTCAAGTGGAGAGGGTATTAAGGGTCACACTCTAGGGAATCTGCTCATGGTTGCAATGGCAGATATCTTAGGAAGTGAAGTAGAAGCAATAGAGATGTTTAAAACCATTTTTTCAATTAATGGCGATATTATCCCAGTTACTCTTGATGATTCAAGATTGGTGGCAGAATATGAGGATGGGGAGGTGATAGAGGGAGAACATTTAATTGATGAACCTGAGGATGATAGAAATATTACTAAGATTTATCTGAATCCAGCCGCGAAGGCGAATGAGGATGCAATACGAGCAATTGAGAGGGCGGATTACATTCTCCTTGGTCCTGGGGATTTGTATACTACCACTTTGGCGAATATTGTTGTCGATGGGATAAAAGAGAGTATTCAGAAAAGTAAGGCAAGAATAGTCTGTATCGGAAATCTAATGAGCAAGAAAGGGCAGACAAGAAATCTCACTCAATTGGGATATTTAGAAATTGTTGAAAAGTATATAGGAAGAGATGTTGATTATTTTTTAATAAACAATGGAAAAATTCCTACAAAAGCGTATGAAAGATATCTAAAAAAGGGTGAGCATATAATTGCTGATGATTTGTCCCCAGAAGAAATAAAGGGAAAGATAATCAGAGCAGATCTTGTAGCCACAGCCCCAGTTGTAAAAGACAAGGGTGATAAACTTGAGAGAAGCCTTGTAAGACATGATAGTAAGAAATTGTTTAGAGAATTGAATAAAATATTCTACTCAGACAGTACTTTCCTCTCAAAATTATTTAAAACTTTTCTTTCCTATTACAAAGATTAAACCCTCATCTCCATTCATATCTTCTTTTGTTTCAATTGCAAATCCCTCATTTTGTAACATTTTTAAGATTGTTTTAAGGCCAGTTTTCTTAATAGGATGATATTCAAGAACGATATTTTTTACTAGATTCAATTTTCTGTTTTCATATAAATCTTGGAGAATTTCTTCTTCTGCTCCTTCAGTATCAATTTTTAACAAATCAATTGGTGTATTGATAAAGGAACTTAACTTTGCTGCCTGGACTTTAATTCCTTTTGTTTTTTGTTTCCCATTCCATGCGTTTGGTATAAATGATGAAGTCGAGAATGCTCCGCTACCTGAAGAATCTATGTAAAGAGTTTTTTCGCCTTCCTTACTTGAAAGAGCCAAATTATAAAGTGTTACATTCTTTATATTATTTCCGTTTATATTCTCCTCCAAAAATGGAAAAACATTCGGATTGGGTTCAAATCCCAATATCGTTGAAGTAGGATACTTTTTCTTAAAGTATAGAATACTAAGTCCAATATGAGAACCCACATCGAATATTAATGGATTTTTCTTCTCAATATCGATTCGATAAATCTCGTCTCCGAAAATTTCTTTATCAAGTATTTTTAGCTCATACTTATTGAGATAAGCAATGTCGTATTTATGCAGGGTAATTAATTGGGGTAGCATAGTTCATTATACATCTAGTTCATTAGTATTGAGCTATTAGGTTCATTACTCCTTGAACTTTTCTTGCCCAGCTATCTGCAGAAGGGGGACAGTATGAGTAACTAATCAATCTTGGTGTTGTAAGTCCTTTACTGTAGTATTTTCCAATTCCTTTAGAAACAGCCCAAATACCCTCTGACCAGTCAGTAAATCCACTCTTTCCCCACCCCCATGCGTTGTAGGACCTAAAATTCTTCTTTCCTCCACCAGATTCAATTATTGATATCGCAGCAACTATTCTGTAATCAATTCTGTATTCTTCTGATGCTTTAACAAAATCTTCTGCAAAATGAGACAAGGGAGAATTTCTACTCTGTAAATATTTTCTGACTTTTTGTACCTTCTGCTCATGAGCAATCTGTTCTTCAGTTAGTACTACAAAAGGTATAGGATTGGATTCTTCATAGATGTGTTCTGTTTGGTCTTTCTTAATAATTGGAAGAATTTCTTCTGCAGTTCCAGCATTTGCAGTTGAGATTACAACTTTCCCTGTGACTGTTTGAAGTAAAAGGCCAACAAAAAGCATGGCGCTCAAAAATGACATCGTTTTTTTACTATTAATTCTTAATATATTCATAGAAATGTTAGAATATCGAACCATATTATATCATAAAAGGCCCATAGTAACAATTGATTTTGTGAAGGGAGAAGTTTGTGTTAATATTGTTTTATGATAAATATTGATATATCTGCGTCAAACAGAAGAAATCTCAAAACTCACCGAACTCGAGATACGGTTTCTTTCAGAAAGACACAATCAAAGAAGAAATCGAAAAAACTCCTTCCCAAAGTATTTTTTGCTGCGTTCCTGTTTACTACTTTATTCCTTTTCTTTGAGAACAAGCATCTTTTTATCCATGCAGTAGAAAATTTGTTTACATTTGGCAAAAGTGCAGTAATTTATGATACTTATTCCATATCTTTTAATGATGATGTTCCAGAGGAATTTGTAAATTCAATGAAAAGTAATTTAAGTAAGCTTGTTTTAGAAGGAAAGCCTAGATTTGAATTTGACAAGAAGAAAGCAGATATTGTTGTCGGAATGCAGGAAGAGGAGGGGAGTAAGGAAGTTTTTAGTAAAGATTTTATTCCTGTGGGTCATTTTTATTCTTTGCTTACAAATATCTCACTAGATGATCTAAAGAGTAAAAATGTTTATATGCTTGATTCCAATATGAAGGGTTTTTTAGAGCAAAAGTTTGGTTTAGAAATCACCTTAATAGGGGAAGGAAAGGATGCATTAATTGAGAAGCTTAAGGAGCGAGATGAGAATATTGCGCTGTTATCATTTGAAGATTTAGACCCTAGAGTAAAGATAATTCCGTTGGATAATAAATACTATCTTGATGATAAAGAGGGAGCAATTAAGTTTAATTTTTATTCTTCAGTTAAACCCAAAGATGAGTTTATTCTCTCGGTTATCGCAAGAAATATGGGGAGTGCATCTTTTGAGGATGCTTCCCTAACTAAATTGAATATGGGAGGTGTAGTCGCAATAGCACGAAATCTTGCTTTTAAGATGGAGGCAGTAAAGGATTATACCTATCCTGCAAAAGAGATTGGAGATTTTTTAGCTGATGCGGATTTAACTCATTTTTCTAATGAAGTTTCTTTTGTCCCAGGTTGTGTTCCAACAAGAAGTATGGCTTTTTGCTCGAGTCCAAATTATATTGAAAGCTTTAAAAAAAGTGGTGTTGATATAGTTGAATTGACTGGGAATCATAACAATGACTACGGGACGAAGTATAGTGCAAGCACGATTGAGACTTTCAAAGAGTTGGGCTGGGATTATTTCGGCGGAGGGCTAAATGAAGAGGATGCTAAGAAGATTTTGTATAAAGAGGTTAATGGCACAAAATTAGCATTTATTGGTTATAATTACTATGATTCTATGCAAAATAACATAGGGCCTTTGGCTAGAAACGGTATTTCTGGAGCAAATTCGTATTCAGAAAGTAAACTGAAAGAGGATATTGCAGAAGCTAAGAAGAATGCAGATATTGTTATTACCACTTTTCAATTTCAGGAGTGTTATTCATATCCTGATGGTGATGTTATATATCCAATTTGCTATCAGCCCCTTTCTATACCTGATCAGAGAGGGACATTTAAGAAAGCAATTGATTTGGGTGCAGATATTGTTGTAGGTACACAAGCCCATCAGCCTCAGACATATGAGTTGTATGGAGATGGAGTTATTTTTTATGGATTGGGGAATCTCTATTTTGATCAATATATTTGGATAGGTACAAGGCAGGGATTAGTTCTTACTCATTATTTTTATGAAGGAAAACATATTCAGACAAAGGTTGTTCCAATATATATGGACAAGGATTTTGTTGTTCGCTTAGCTACACCTGAGCAGGCAGCGCTACTTCTTAAGTTGCTAAAAGAAGCGAGAGATTAAAACCTTATTTAATCACTTTAATGAATATTCCTTCTTCTTGGCTAATCTTTAATGGATTACCAAAGATATAGTTACTTTCGTCTTTGAAAGTATAGTCAAACAAACCCTTTTCTTTTTGCCATTGGCCAATTTGTTTGATTTTGTTAAACTCCAAATTCTTTAATATATCAACCGAATAAGTTCCTTTGCCATCAAATACAAATGATGGGATTAAATTCCATCCAGCTGTTTCGAGAATGTTTGATGGGTTGACCCTGTATCCATTCACAGAAAATTCTGTATCATGCAAAGAAGAAACCATGTATGACTTGCCAGATTTTAGTTGGAAATCATTTCCATTTATTGCTCCATTTTCATATTTAACAATACTTACCCATTGGCCACCCTGGTATTCTCCTACAGCTATAACTCTTTTGTCTGAGATATTGATTAGGTCGTAGGCACTTTTAGGGATTAGGGGATTCTCAAGATCAATTACCTCCAGAGGGCTAATGAAACTAATCCCTTCCCTGATTTCATATTTAGTACTTTCTAATCGACAATTCTCTTTGCTAATATCTGAGCGTATTACACCAGAGCAATCATAGGGCATTTTCATAGAAAGAGAATTGTTGGAGTAGCAACAAATACTTTCTGTTTTAATAACTTGTTGGTCGGTAGTGCAGGTTTGTCCGTTTTCTGCATCCTTTTGAACAGTTTTGTTATTCCAGTAACAGATACAACCCTTTGAATTTCTACAGTACAAATCTTTATCTGTGACTTCAAGAATTGTCTTCTCTTCGGGAGTAGGATTTTCTTCAGTACAAACGTAGCCACATTTAACATCTTTGAAGTAGTTCTCTGTCTTAATTGAACCCTTAAAGCATTCACATCCTCCAACATCTTTACAGGTTTGACCAACCAAAATATCTTCTTTTCCTGGTTTGTTGTCTGGGCCTGTGCATGTTACGCCTGGGTCTGGGGTTGGATCTGGATCAGGGTCAGGTGTTGGGTCTGGGTCTGGGTCGGGTGCTTGATCTGTACACACAAGGCCACATGCTATATCTTTAAGGTAGTTTCCAGTTTTTATTGTTCCTTTAAAGCATTCACATCCTCCGACATCTTTGCAAGTTTGACCAACCAAAATGTCTTCTTTTCCAGGTTTATTATCTGGGCCTGTGCAGGTAACCCCTGGGTCTGGGATAGGATTTGGATTTGGGTCAGGGTCAGGTGGTTGCGGATTTGTTCCTGTTGGGTTTCCTTGACAGTCTCTATATACACCATTTGTAACCTGTTTTGATCTGTCACAAGCACTTGAGCTTTTAGAGACATTCCATGGCCAGCTAGGCAGAGTTCCTCTGGTTAGCCAGTTATAGTATTCTCTGATTTCAGTAATGTATGCTTTCCCATGAGCGATATTTTCATCTGTACAGTACCCTCTTGCATACTTCGTAGCCCATCTTTCTTCTTCAGTAATACCTTTGTCCGTGCAGTAACCTGAAATATAGTCATCGGCCATTTGTACATCAAGAAATTGCCTTAATTGTCTTGTAAAGTCTCTGCTTGGGATATTGGCTCCATTTATTCCGAAATCTTGTACATTCGCATACTTGGCGTACATACTTCCTGCAGATTCATGCACCCATAATGTTATCGGTAGTGCAGGGTTTACTCCTGCTTCGATAGATTGACAATATACATCACTGTAACACTCTTGAGCATAATGTCCTTTACAACCTCCAATTAACCTATCAAGTAAGCTTTGTGTTTGGCTTTTTGTCGGAAGATATTGAGTATTGGTTATTGATATATTAGTTTTGCAATTTGCACCACTTTCAGCATAAGCAGGAGAAATAATTCCAAAGAAACTAGCTTTCAACTCTTCTCTGAGGATTTCAGATGGAATAAATTGTGCATACTCGGTAACAGTATAATCACTCCCCTTCAAATCTAATGCCCAGGTCCCATGGGAGCTTGAGTAAACCATAAATTTTTTACCTTTATTATCAATTAAAAGGAAATTTCCCTTCTCTGTTGATCCTGTTTTAATGTCGGGCAATTCTACTTTTGTACTGTATTCTTCTGTAGAGAATTCAAAGTCATGTTCCCATGTTTGTTTCGGTGATTGAATTCGAAAGGAGTATATTGTATTAGGCTGTAATTGGGATAAGATGGCTTTGTAGATATAGTTGTCCTCCTTCATATTCTTGTAAAGATCAGAACCACTTACAGAAATGTATGGCATATTTTTTTCTTTCTCTTTGTAAGAAAGAATACTGAATACTCCTTCATTGTTTTTCCAATATACTGTTGCATTTGTTGCTCCAATGTTTGTTACTACAATATCAGAAGGCTTTTCTTTTAATATTTCAAAAAGTTTGTGATTTTGGATAATTAACCATGAGGAAGCAAAAAGAATTATTAATGCAAATACATACTTTAGAAAGAAAATATTCTTTGTTTTCATAGATAATAAATAATATCAGATACTTCTTCTTGTGTATATCATTAGGTATTTTCTAAATCAGAGAAATCTCTTAATTCTTCCCATTTTTCTTCAAAATCATCTCTTGATTTGGCTTCTTTTACAAACTTTTCATATTGAGAATGTGTTTTATTTATTCTTCTGTAATATTTGATTGGGCACCAGTATCTTTCTGTTCTCGCACCGATCTCTGTGCAGAATCGGAAAAGGTTGTTTACATAGCTACAGTAAATGCAATTAAATTTTTCAAGAGGATTTAGCAAACTTAGTAGCTTTCTATCATATACAAAGTATTCACTCTGTTTGACAGTAGGAATTCCATACAATCTGAAGCATACCTGTTGGTATATCTGCACAAATATATGCAGAATTACAGAAGGTAATATCATTGAATATATAAATGGAATGCTTAGAACATATTTGAAATTGACTTTTACCTTAGGGAACTTAATTCGTTTTATTATTTCCTTCTCTTCGAGGATTTTGTTGATATGTTCATCAAATGTTTGTAATACGTTTTCCTTTAATTGAATTAATTTTGTATATGCCTCATTGTTGTTTGCGATTTCTGAGATACTTTCTTTTATTTTGTCTAGAATATTCTCTTTCATTTAATTATTAATATTAATTGAATATGGTTATTATATATTAATATTGGATTAAGGAGAAATTGAGGAGGATTTAAACTCCTCATACTGAGTATTGTGCGAACTGAAATAATAACATTGTTGTTGCAAGACATAGGAAATAAGGAATTGCAGTCTTTAGTTAGAAAAATACTTATTAAAGATGCTCAATAGAACTTTATTTTTTATCGTTAAAGATCTCCTTATACTAGATAGTATATAGGAATATATCTATACTATACTATATTAGATACCTATCTCTCCGTTATAAACTTGTTTGATTAGCTCTTTAGCATATTCCAATTCTTTATCATTGCTTACAAAGACAACGGTGTTTCCTGTGCCCCAATGTCCCTTATCTTTTACATCATCTACATTTGCTCTTGGATTTTCTACATCTTTATAGTCTATGGAAAGATACACTCCAAGTTTTTCTTTGTTTATTACAATGCAAGCAAGATTTTTAATTGTCTTGTATGCCCAGTAATTCCGTAGTTCCTTCTTTTGTATATCATCGCCTAAGTTAAGAATATATTCATCTAGTTCCCCGGTATAACCAATAATGTTCTTATTAGCAGTTTTAAGTCTGTGAGCAATTCTATCATATGCATACTTATCACCAGTGGTGTGTGAGCTTTTGGGTTTCTCACTTACCGCTGATGCTAACTGTACCATTAGAAAGTCGTTTTCAAATAGTGTGTATCTTATTAGTTCTATGTTTCTGTTGATTTGTTTAATTGCATTATCGTCATATTTGTTAAAGTCTGTTGCTATACAAAGAAGCCTAGGATTATCCCAATCAATATCAATCTTTGTACTAAGTTTCTCTCTGCATAATAAATCAAATTCTGCCTTATGTTCCATGAACCAATCTAAATAGAAAAGGCCTTGGTTGATTACATTGGAGTTTGAATCTAGTTTGTATTCTATGATTACAGGACAATTATTTTCATCTAAACCCAAGGTATCTACCCTCCCATTATCAATAATGTATTCAGAAGCCAAGAATCTTACTCCAAAAAGCTCTTCTAAGTTCTTCTCTACAATATCTTGTATCTGTTTTTCTAATCTTAAGCCCTTAGCTTTTATCTGTGTGCTTTTATTTGTTGAAGAGATATTGAAGAGTTTTATTTCTGACATTTATATTTGTTCATAATTTACATTGATGTAGTAATTATATATCATTGCTTAAATTTATAAAAATGGGCTTAAATATTATCTTAAAGATATGATTGACAAAAACAATAAAGAAAGAGCTGTTCAAAATAAAGTTACAATAGCAATCTTTAATATTACTCTCTTTGTTGCTTTAGTTACCTTATTTGAAACTGTAGTTTCACTCCCTTATATTCTCTCTGTTGGCCTATATGTTCTTATGGGGATACCCTCATTCTTTTACTTTCTATATCTAGTTTTCTTATCTCTCCGTTACAAATCCTCATATCCCAATACATTCTTTTTTCTAGAAGATCTTGAAATATCAGTAGAAAAAGTTGATAAGTTTTATGATTTGGGGTCCTCACTCATCTTTTCCCTTGGATATGGATTTCTAATTTTCATTTTAAAGTATCTAATAGGTAAGGGGGAAGAATTTTTCAATATAGTCTTCCCCTGGTGGGTAGAAGTAATTGTTTTAGGATTGTCCCCTTTTCTGTTTCTAAAAATATTTGTTAAAGTTCTCAAACTGAGCTATGCAGATTATATACTAGATGAGAAATTTGGTGTTTCAAAAAAGAAAAACAAAGTAAGCAAAGGACCTCATTATCAAGATAAATCAAAATAGGTTTAGAATATTCAAAACCTGTTAAATACAACTACTACAATATTATTAGAAGAAGTTAGACTTAAAAAATTTGTTAATATGCAGTATACTAGCAATATAATTACACCTAGGAATGTAAAGATATGGCAAAAGAAGCTCAAGCAAGAATTAAGATCAATGATTTATTAACTACTTCAGGTTGGAGATTGCTTGATGACCCAGTTAAAGGAAAGGCAAATGTATCTTTAGAAAGTAATGTAAAGATTGAGAATAACCCAGGGGATAATTTTGAACATGTTGAAACCAGAAATGGATTTGTAGATTATCTCTTGTATGATGCGAATAATTACCCAATATGTGTCTTAGAAGCCAAATCAGAGGATAAACATCCTTTAGATGGTAAAGAACAAGCTAGAGACTATGCCAACTCTTTAGGCTCAAATGTAAGATACATAATACTCTCTAATGGAAACATGCACTTCTTGTGGGATATGAAGCTAGGAAATCCTACTCCCATATCTCATTTCCCAACATTAGAATCTTTAATATCTTCAAAAGATTTTGTTCCAGATAAAAACAGGTTAGTTAATACACAAGTTGGAAATGATTACATAGCTCTTACTCAAGATCCTGATTACAATATTGACCCTAGATGGAATACAGAAGAAGGTAAGAAAGAGATGATTGAAAGGGAAGGGTTGAGATTTCTGAGACCATATCAGTTAAATGCAGTTATATCTATTCAAAAAGCTGTAGCAGAAGACAAAAATAGATTCTTAATGGAAATGGCAACAGGTACAGGTAAAACCCTGCTATCTGCAGCAATCATTAAACTCTTTCTTAAGACCAAAAATGCAAGAAGAGTACTCTTTCTTGTTGATAGAATTGAACTAGAAAACCAAGCAAAGAAAAATTTTGATGCTTACTTAAAACCTGACTTTACAACAGTTGTTTACAAAGAAGCTAGGGATGAATGGAAGAAAGCTGAAATAGTTGTAACAACAATACAAAGTATCTCTTCAAACAACAAATACCTTAAACTATTCTCTCCAAATGACTTTGATTTAATAATCTCTGATGAGGCACATAGGTCTATCTCTGGAAACAGTAGGGTAATCTTTGAGTACTTCATAGGATACAAGCTTGGTTTAACTGCTACCCCTAAAGACTATCTCAAAAAGGTTGATCAAGAAGATTTAGCTGAGCAGGACCCAAGAGAATTAGAAAGAAGAATACTTCTATCTACCTACAAAACATTTGGATGTGAAAGTGGAGAACCAACTTTTAGATACAGTCTTGTAGATGGTGTAAAAGATGGATTTCTAGTTAATCCTAAAACAATAGATTGTAGAACAGAAATTACAACTCAATTACTCTCAGAAGAAGGCTTTGCTATGACACAAGACCCAGATTCAGAAGAGGGAGAATATATCAGTACTGATGAACAAGGAAACCAAGTGGTATATAAGGCAAGAGACTTTGAAAAGAAGTTCTTTAGTGAGGAGACAAATAGAAAGTTTGTAGAAGCATTTATCCAAAATGCACAGAAAGATCCAGTATCAGGAGAGATAGGTAAATCAATTATCTTTTGTGTAAGTCAAAGGCATGCATCAAAGATCACAAATCTTCTTAATGAATATGCTATGCAAATGTATCCAGACAAATATCAATCAGACTTTGCTTTACAGATAACATCAAATGTAACAAATGCACAGCTATACTCAATACAATTTGCAAACAATAACCTAAGAGGTTCTACAAAGTTCCTTGATGGATATAAATCAAGTAAGACCAGAGTATGTGTAACTGTTGGAATGATGACAACAGGATATGATTGTCAGGACCTATTAAATGTTGCTCTTCTTAGACCAATATTTTCTCCTACAGACTTTGTACAGATAAAAGGTAGAGGAACAAGAAGATTCAAATTCATATATTCACAGAGAGATGGTATGACAGTTAATGAAATTGTAAAAGATAAGGAGTATTTTAAGCTCTTTGATTTCTTTGCTAACTGTGAATACTTTGAGAAAGAATATCCATATGATGAGATACTACCACTACCAAAACAGGGAGAAGGAGCTACAGGTGGTACTGGTGGTGATGGCCCATTTGATCCTCCAGTAGGACCAGATCCTGAAGGTATTTATGGTGGCACTGATGTGATAACTGTATTTAATGAAATAGAGATTGATGAGAATGGTATGAGAATTGATAGAGAGCTTTACTCTAGTAAGTTTGAAGAGAAGCTTAAAGAGGTATATACAGAGATTCCAGAGTTTAAAGAAGCTGTAGATACTAATGATTATGAAACAGCTCAGTATGTTGTTACTTCTCAACTCTTTGATAAACCACAGGAATATTACAATATGGATAGGTTAAGAGAGAGTTACAAGAGTGATAGAAGGATATTCCTAGCAGATATTCTAGAGAAGGTGTTTAAAGGGAAAGCATTTAAAACAAAGAATGATTTAGCTGAGGAAGATTTCCAAAACTATCTAGTTGTTAATAATGTTCCTGCTGAAAACTTCTATGATGTAAAAGAGTTCTTTAAGCTATATGTTGCAGATGAGACCTTTAGAAGAGATATAAATGCTAATGAAATAACTAGATATGCAAATGACCCTATACTTTTTGATGTAATAAATAAACTGGGGAAGGAAAATATCCAGTATGTTACAGACTATGTAAAAGACAATGTTCAAATAAATAAATATTACAGTCAATAATCATGTTAAATGGAGATACAAAAAGAAAGATTCAAGGAGCTAGGGATATTTTAGTAGGAAAGATACCTGTACCTACAGCCCAAGTTGAACAGATTACTCTTGCACTTATGTACAAGTTCATGAGTGATATGGATGAACAGGCTAAGAAGCTAGGAGATAAGACAGGATTCTTTATGGGAGAGTATGAGAAATACTCCTGGAATAAGATAACAGACACCTCTTTATCAGCATATGATAGGGTAGCTTTGTATTCAGAGGGATTAGAGAAGATGAATAACAATCCCAATGTACCACAGCTGTTTAGAGACATCTTTAAAGGGGCCTTCTTGCCCTTTAAAGACCCAGAAACATTAAAGCTGTTCTTAGACCAGATAAATGAAATTGAGTACACCCATAGTGAAGATTTAGGTGATGCATATGAGTACTTACTATCTGTAATGGGTTCTCAAGGTGATGCAGGGCAGTTCAGGACCCCTAGGCATATCATAGATTTCATAGTAGAGATTGTAGATCCTAAGAAAGAGGATAAGATACTAGACCCTGCTTGTGGTACTGCAGGATTTCTTATCTCTGCATACAAACATATCCTAAAACACAATACAACTAAAGATTCAAAGATATTGGGAGATGCACTCTCTCCAATGGATAGAAGAAACTTAACAAGAAACTTTGTTGGTTATGATATATCCCATGAGATGAGAAGATTATCTTTGGTAAATATGTATCTTCATCAATTCCCAGACCCTCAGATATATGAATATGACACTTTAACTAGTACAGACCATTGGGATGAAGATTTTGATTGTATATTAGCTAATCCTCCTTTTATGACTCCAAGAGGAGGTATCAGACCTCATCATAGATTTGCAGTACAAGCAAACAGGGCTGAGGTTTTATTTGTTGATTACATAATGGAACATCTTAGTACTTCTGGTAAAGCAGGTATTATTGTTCCAGAGGGTATAGTATTCCAATCTTCTAATGCATATAAGAATTTAAGGAAGTTACTTGTAGAAGATAACTATCTTTGGGCTGTTGTTTCTCTTCCTGCAGGAGTATTTCAACCTTATTCTGGTGTTAAGACTAGTGTGTTACTTTTAGATAAGAATATTGCTAAGAAGACAGACAAGATATTGTTTGTAAATGTAGAGGGTGATGGTTTTGATTTGGGTGCACAGAGAAGAGAGAATGGAAAGAATGATTTGCCTAGTATTTTAGAGAGTTTAAAGAAGTACAAGGAATGGGTATTAAATGATAAGGAGATTAATGAAGATGAATTGTTTAATACAAATATTGTTGGAAAAAGTAGGATTAAGGAGAGTGGTGATTACAATTTAAGTGGAAATAGGTATCAGAGTAGTGAGAGAGGACTGTATGTTGAAGGTAAATGGGAGATTGTTGAATTAGGTGAAGTGTGTGATGTAAGAAATGGCTATGCTTTCAAAAGCTCTGGGTATTGTCCTGATGGAGTAAGAGTTTTAAGAATAACCAATGTACAAAATGGGGTTATTACAGATAATGATCCTAAATTTTATAAAAGTGATTCTCAGTTGAGTAAGTATCTTCTTAAATCTGGAGATTTACTGATCTCTTTAACTGGGAATGTTGGTAGAGTAGGCTTAGTTCCTTCTGAATATACTCCCGCATATTTAAATCAAAGAGTTGGGTGCATTGACATAAAAGATGACAAATTAATTGTTAAAAAGTATCTCTTTCATATCTTAAATAACAGTTATTTTGAGAATGCTTGTGTTTCCTCCTCAAAGGGAGTAGCTCAGAAAAACTTGAGTACAGAATGGCTAAAAGGTTATAAAATCCCTCTTCCTCCAATAGAAGAACAAAAGAAAATAGTAGAAGAACTTGATAGATACCAAAGAATTATAGATGGAGCAAGAATGGTTATAGATAATTGGAAACCTGAGATAGAAATTGATCCTGAATGGCAAACAAGGAAATTAGGAGAGGCCTGTTTAATTGATAGGGGAGGTTCCCCAAGGCCAATAGAAAAATATATTACAGAAGATCCTAATGGATTCAACTGGATAAAAATAGGTGATACAAAAGATTCTTACAAGTATATAACTCAGACAAAGCAAAGGATTACCCTAGAGGGCACTGAGAGCTCCAGAAAGGTAGAGCCTGGAGATTTTATTCTTTCTAATTCCATGAGTTTTGGTAACCCTTATATTATGAAAATTGAAGGATATATTCATGACGGTTGGTTGAGGCTTAAAGTAAAAGAGGATATTCTAGACAAGGAATATTTGTATTATATACTCAGCTCAGATATTGTAAAAAAACAATTTGAAAATGCTGCTACAGGAGGGGTTGTGAGAAATCTTAACTCAAAATTAGTTAGAAATGTTGAGATACCATTACCATCAATTGATATTCAAAGGAATATAGTAAAGCAGATAAACAAATTAGAAGAATCTATAAAAAAGAATAGTGAGATAATTGATTTTTTTGAGAAGAAGTCTGCAGATGTAATTTCAAAAATTTTCAATGGCTAAAAATATTCAACAACAAAAAACATTAAAAGACTTTATTAAAGAGACAACCTTTTTACCTGATTCTACTAAAGCTCAAGATTACTTTTTCAGTGCATATAATAAGGATAGACCATATACTGAAAATCTAGGTGAAATCTACAAAATAATCAGGCACATATATGACAACAATAAAAAGCCAGAAGATTTATTTTGGGATTTTACCACTAACTTTTTCCATACATATATGGAATTTGATAAGCATATCTTATTAAAAGTCTCTTCAATAGATTCCTTTGATGACTCTATTACTAATTTAAGTGTCATTTTGGAATTAGAGTCTTCAATTTCTCCAATCTACTATACAGGTAGTAAGTGTGCTAAATACTTACTTACTAAATATAAGAATGATCTAAATACAGAAGAGAGAGAATTTCTAAAGAAATACAAGGGAACAAGAAATAAAATCTTTGAACATAATTTAGATCCAATTGAATACCCTTTTGTAATAAGAGTGTGTCATATGTCAGTCCTTTCTACTGATTCTGAATTAGATTTAGAAATTAAGAATACAGAAACGGGGAAAATTGAGAGTGGGTTTATTGACTACTATGATGATAATTATAAGTTAATAGAGATTTGTATTAGGTATTTGAAGTCAATTAAGTAAGAAAAATACCTAAAAAACTTGGAAAAACTTGGCAAAAACTTTGAAAAACATTAATATTTTTAACAAAAAATGGAAAAAACATACACAAATTTAAAGAAAAACCCATCAACTTCAGAATTAAGAAAATTTATCTCCTCTGTTATAGACATAGCTACTAGACCACAAATCTTCTCTCAATGGGTTAAAGAAAAGAAGTCCTGGAAACACTTTCTTAATGCTCCTGAAAAGATAAAAATGAGGGAAGAATTTGAAATTAAGAAACTCAAAAAATAAAATAGGGACTTTTTCCTAGCATATAGAGGGTTGAAATAACAACATTTTTGAGGGTAAAAATAGCTAAAAACAACAAAAATGGAACAAAATAGCTCAAAAATTAAAGTATTTGCATACCTTAGAAAATCCTCTAAGCAAGAAAAAGAAGGTACTCCTGAGAAACAACCTAACTCTCTTAACTATCAAAGAAGAGTTATAAAAGAGATTGCTGAGAGAAACAATCTTAAAATTGTAAGGATATTTGAAGACAAAGAAACAGGATACAAGGCATATGTAAGAGATGATTTTAATGCCATGTGTGAACTTCTTGATGAGCAGGGTTCAGAGGGTGAAATAAAAGGTGTTGTTTGTAGTGAACATAACAGATTGGCAAGAAACTTTGGAGATGGGGGTAGGATACTCTGGTACCTACAAAATGGAGAAATAGAAGCTGTATATACTCATGACAAAATATTCTCTAATACTAGCAGTGATCAGATGATGTTAGCTATTAACTTTGCTATGGCAAAAAACTCTAGTGATGAAACAAGTTTTAGAATGAAACAGACTCCCCTTGCAGGGCATACTTAGGAACCTTGTTCTTAATGTTGAACTAAATTGGCGAGGTATAAATAAGATGCTTAATTTCGCTATCTAGATGCTATATTATACCTCTAAAATACAAGAATAAGATACTTAATCAAATATTGTAGATAGTATATACCAGCCAATATAAATATTCCGCCAACCACTTTCCTGATAATTACCTCTATATTTTTTACAGAGTTAAACACCTTATTCATTTTTTTTACACTAAATGCCCAAAGAAGCGCAAAGATAATAACTGGGATAGAAGTACCTAGGGAAAAACCTAATGAAAGGAAGATTGGCATAGAAGAGCTGATAGCTAATGGAAGTAACATTCCAAAGAACATTACTCCGCTATATGGACAAAATGCCAATGCAAAGAAAGCTCCAAGTAAAAAAGAACCCAAATAACCTTTATCCTTTACCCAATTTTGTATCTTTTCAGTTGCTTTGCTCTTGTTAAAATTTAGTTTAATAACATCCAGCATAATCAAACCAATAATAATCAAAACTGGTCCCAATACTTTATCTCCCCAACCTTGAAATATAGATGCAATGTCAAACGAAGAAAAACCAAAGGATATTAAGAGTACTAATACTGTATATGTAAAAGCCCTTCCTAATGTATAGACCAAGCTATTCGTAATTGTCTTTTTAGAATCCTTAATATCTTTGGATAGGTATGCTATCGCCGTAATGTTTGTAGCTAAGGGACATGGACTAATTGAGGTTAGTAGCCCAATCAAAAATGCTGTTAGCAAGGGGATATTATTATTAGCAATTAAACTATTTATTAAGTCCATTATAGATATTTTGCTAGTTTATCACCCAAGTATTTTTCAAATTGTGTTTGATTATTTACAAGGCTCCATACTTGTACATCTTCAGCAATATGATCTTTTCCATCATATATATAGTTTACAAAGAGGGAAGAACCTGTTGCACCATACTTTTCTACAATTTCTTTGTTTTCTGGTGAGTCTATGTTAATACTTTGAAACACTATCTTTCCGTTATCTAATTCACCTTGGAACCGACTCCTTAATGTTTTTTCCGCAAAGTCAGCAATTGTTATACATGACCAACATTGCTGTGTTGCATGAAAATGAATTACCTCTATCTTATCTGCGAGTATTTTTTCTTCTTGTGTATTTGTGTTCTCAACTCCACAGACACTTTGGTCACAATTTGTTTGGGCATTTTTGCTCTGTATAATTCCTTGCACCACAAGAATAACTATAACAGAGGCTACAATGGCAGCTATTATTTTTAAAGTTTTAGTACTTATCGTTATTTCCATTGTTTCTAAACTAAATTTTAATTATGTTGAATATATATCCTATTACCATAATACCAACGATAGTTACTCCAAAGAATATAGCTAACAGTTTCCAATTCATAGCTTTCTTCAAGATTAAAGCCTCTGGAATGGACAATGTAACAGTAGCAGTCATAAAGGCTAGAGCTGTTCCTAAAGGTATTCCTTTGCCCACTAGAGCCTCCATAACAGGTATAACACTAACAGAGTTGGCATAAAGAGGAACACCTAACAATGTAGCCACTGGAACAACCCACCATGATTTTATGGACAAATATTTTTCAATTAGAGATGCTGGTATATACCCATGAATGATTGCTCCAAGACCGACTCCTAAAAGAACATACGGGAATATACTTTTTGTTATCTTCCACCCATCTATCCAGAAGTATTTGAGTAGTTTCTTAATTTCTAACTTTTTACCTTCATTTTCAGCTTCTACTTCTTTTTTAGATTTAAATTTCAAAAGATCGGCGTTTACATATTTCTCTACATGTAGTTTTTGAATTAACATACCACCTAGAACACTCACAAGAACACCTATCAGGTTATATATAATTGTTGTCTTCATCCCAAACATAGCAGGGAAAAGAACTAAAGAGGATTCGTTAATCAAAGGAGAAGCAATTAGAAATGTAAAAGTAACACCAATTGGTACACCTGCACTTAGAAAACCAATGAAGAGAGGAATAGAGGAGCATGAACAGAAGGGAGTTACCACTCCAAGTAGTGCTGCTAAAAGATAATCTAATCCATACCATTTACGGCTAGTTAAAATATTCTTTAGCTTATCAATTGGAAGATAATATCTGGTTATTGCCATTACATAGTTAATAACTACGAGTAAAAGACCTATCTTTATACTGTCATATACAAAAAAGTTTATAGCACTTCCTGTATATGAATCTTTTGCTAAATTGAATATGGTACCTGATACAAAATCAGCTAAGAGCTGTACGGGATAGAATATGTCCATGTTTTAGAGGTAATAAGTTAATTCTTTTTTAGCAACATCCACCACAACTACAACCTGAGGAAACAGTGTTATCATTGTTCTTTCTTGCTTCTATATATACTTTTATTTCTTCTTCTGATGGAACCCTTCCTACAGATAATATGATTTCATCAATGAGTAATGCTGGACTTGCCATAATACCTGCTTCAAGAAGTGCATTTATATCTGTTATGTATTCAACCTCTATTTCCTTATCTTCCCCTACAGCATTTAAGACACTTTCGTAGAGGGCTTTGCATGAAGAACATCCTGGACCGAGTACTTTGATTTTCATTTTATTATTATAAAAAGTTATTTAATATCTAAGAATTGGAATATATTTTCTATCTTTTTATTCCATTTCTTTGTTATTACATAGTAAATATTATTCCCTTCTCTTTTCTTTTCCAAAATTCCTACATCATGAAGCGTCTTTAAATGGAAAGACATTAGGTTTTGCGGGATCCCTAATTTCTCAGCTAATTCACATACACAAATTTTGTCTTTGGAAAGGGTGCATAGAATTCTAAGCCTATTGGGTTCACTAATAGCCTTAAGAAGGTCCACGGATTTTTCTATTTTTAGGTAATTTTTACTATTATCTTTACAACATGCATTCATATTTCTAGCAATCTATATCAATTACGGTTGATATAGTACTCTTGCAAAAGAATAAAGTCAAATGCTATTAAAAATGATGGTAATAAAGGAAAAACTCCCCTTGCAGGGCATACTTAGGAACCTATTCTCCGAAAAGATTTGTTTTAGTTTTAGAAATATTTTGTATCAGTAGCCGAGAATCAAAACTACTTGACCAATTTGTATCAATTCAGTAAACTGTCCATAAATGGACAGTCAAGTTGTTGGTGAAAAAATTAAGGAAAAAAGAAAGGATTTAAATCTCACACAAAAAGAGTTAGCAGAAATCTCGGGAGTGAGTTATTCTACCTTAAGGAAGATAGAGACAAATATTGTTAAGAATCCCCGTGTAGAGAATTTATCCCGTATTGCAGACTCTTTACAATTACAGATAGACACTCTTGTTGCTCCAAGCTTACAGATTTCTAAGAATTATCAAAGAATTTCGGAAAATATTGCAAAAAATTTTGCTATGTCAGAGCTAAAAAATATTAGAGAATCCCAAATCAAATTAGTGGAAAGTTTTACCAGAATACCCGATTATTTTAGTACCACCTTGAATTCATATGAGATGACGATTAAACAGCTAGCAGAAATAGACTTTGATTGGATAACCCCAATCAAAGAAACTCTGGATAATTTGTTTGGATCTGTAGAAAGATGGCATGAGATTTTTGAGAAATTTAAAAAACAGCAAGAACGAAACGGTAAATTGATGAGTAACTCAGGGTGGTTTTTTTCTCCAAGCCTAATGAATATCTCTATGCTAGATATTAACATCGCTTTAGATAAGATTGAAGAAGGTGATCAAAACGCTATCTTCTTGTTAAGTAAAAAGTATTTTGCAGAAAACAACTTTGAACAGCTTGATGTCTCTGTTCAAGAATGGAAGGAAAATACTTACTTTAAGAAAAGGCAGGATTTAATTAAGGAAGCTATTTATAATCATAAAAATGGAGCTTATGCTTCGGCCATTACTTTATTATTAACTCAATTAGAAGGTATCGCGGGAGAGGTATGTGACGACAATCCAAGTATTAGCATTAGTAAAGAAAGTGGAAAGAGTAAGGATAAAATTGTAGAAAGTTTTAAGAATAATAATTTAAAAAACAGTATTTTGTACTCTGATTCAGTGCTGTTGGCAATTGATGGCTATATTTATGCTAGTACTAAAAGACTTCAAATGAATACCGTTTTTAGAAGTTCATTTCAAGGTATGTTGAATCGTCATGGTATTCTACATGGGAATATTCTTGAATATGGAACAGAAGCAAACTCATATAAATGTATATTGCTTATGGATATTTTATGTTACTTAACCAGACAAGAGAATGCCCCAAAATAGTGATAACCAATGGTATAATAATGCGATAGAAAGAATTGACGAGATAGAGGAGAAGGGTTATTTATATGCAAATCATCCAGAGTCTTTTGGTGAAGTTATTTGTTGGTGTGGTTCTTTCCAGAAATATAAAGACTGTCATCTCAAATATTCAAAGTTCTTACCCTTAACCTATGATGATTATTGGAAAATATGTAAGAAATATTATAATCGTAGAGGGAAATGCTTTTATGAGAATTGTTCTGAAAGCTCTATAAATTCACATTCTGTACCTTCCAGTTGGTTAATGTCTATTGCAAATGAAATAAAATCTGTTTATCAATTCCAATACGATATTTTTGAGTCATTAGTAAAAAACGAACCGAATCCATTCAAACCAAAAGCTATAAGTGTAACAAAAAGTTCAACCTTCAGAGGGTTTTGTTCAAGACACGACTCTGAATTATTTAAAGATCTTGAATTCAAAAGGGAATGGGAAGTGAGCAGTAGGAATATACTTCTTCTGTTTTATAGGTGTGTTTGTTATGAATTATTTCGTAAATATACAGTGCGGGATCTTTCTATTGAATTGCGGTCAAAAGCTGGTTATGGTAAGGATCTGTTTAGTCAAGTTGAATCTTTTCAACACTTTACTCAACATCTGTTGGGTGTTGAAAAAGCAATTGAAGATCTTGAAGCATTAAGGTCCACTTGTGAGAATTGTATAAAAAATAAAGATTATACTAGTTTGTCGTATACATATATTCCTTTTAAGAAATCTTATCAAATTATGGCTGGGGGGATTCATCATCCTATAAAAACCTTTAGTAGTAATACTCTTCAAGAAATGTCGGAGGATTCATTGTTAAATATCGCGTGTGTCTTAGGTAAGAATGGAGATTATGGATTTGCCCTGTTTGTTAATCTGGAATCAGAAGATCCAAGGAGCAAATTGTTTCATCAGGATTTGTTGAGAACTAAAAATCTAGCGAAACGAATAGTAGTTTATTTATTAGAGAGTACAGAAAATCTTTTCTGGGAGATTGATAACTGGAATAATTTATCTAAAAGTAATAAGCAAAAGACATTTGATTTGCTTGGAGATACTATTCTTGAAGACACCCTGGAATATTGCAGAGAGGGTATGAACATTTCTCTGAAAACACCAATTGTTGATAATGCTGGAATTATACAATCTGGGGTTTGATTCGCAGAAAATAATGAAACTTAAGAGTTTTGTGGGTGAAAAAAAATGGCAAATGCGGTAGTATAAAACAAGATGGACAATAATACGACAAAAATAAAAATCGTAGATTTATTTGCAGGAATAGGAGGTATTAGGATAGCCTTTGAGAATGTTGGAGCTGAATGTATATATTCTTCTGAAATTGAACCAAACTGCCGTCAAACCTATTTTGAGAACTTCGGGGAAGAACCCCATGGTGACATTACTCAAATAAATCCAAAAGATATACAGAAGATTTTAAAAATACAGTAGTAGAACTTTATAAATCAGGTAAATCTTTAAGTGAGTTAAACAGCGAATATGGCGCATCTAAATCAACAATAATCATGGGTTAAAAAATCAACACCTATACAGATAGATAATAACAAAACTATTACGACAGCTGATTATCAGGTATTGATGAAAAAAATGGCCAGGTTGGAGGAAGAAAATGAGATATTAAAAAAAGCTATGGCCATATTTGCAAAGAAAAATTAAATGTATTATACAAGTTTATTAAAGATAACAAAAATAATTTACTGTGTGAGGTTTTTAATGTACCAAGAAGTTCTTTTTATAAAAATTCCAGGTGCAGCCAGAGTACACGAAGTATTCAAAATGAACAGATTAAATCCTCTATTCTAGATATTTATAGAGATAGTAAGGGACGTTATAGTGCAATAAAAATAAATCATAAGCTTAGGCAGCTCAATATAAATATAAGCATTAAAAGAACCCAGCGACTTATGAGAGAATTAGGTATACGG
>ENA-UOOK01001287-UOOK01001287.1-fermentation-metagenome-genome-assembly--contig:-NODE-1287-length-33038-cov-25.235515_pt1 | contig 33038 bp, 26 predicted proteins | sample MGYA00245777_ERZ724023 | MGnify/ENA primary metagenome ERZ724023 (study PRJEB28704, sample SAMN03018312) | fermentation metagenome | biome: anthropogenic terrestrial biome; feature: soil...
CCCGAACACGGTATCTTTATTCAGTTAAATAGTGAGGCCAGCGGTGAGTGTCCCTATTGTCGTAAAAAAGGCGAGGAAGTCCAGAATATTCGCCGGATTAAAAGGCAATTTTGGAAAGAACTCGGATTATCATAACGTACAAATTTGCGCCAATTTATTATTTATTTCGAAAATAGATATTTCCAGAGCCAACAAATTCAAACAGTTGTGAAATGAAAAATATTTCAATGTACAAATAAACGCTCAAAAAATGAAACCAAAAATAATTATAATCCTTTTCTTGTTTGCTTTGGTATCCGGATGTGGCAGTAAGAAAACCGTTTCCGAATCTAAAACAAAAGAAAATACAGATTTTGAGTTGACAGATAACTCAAAGATCAACACGAAAATAAAGCAGGAAGAGCAGTACATCAACACCAACACGAAGGAGCGGATTGTAACGCTATATGGGCTTCGTGTTGACACTGTATATGAAAACGGGAGGCCGACTATCATTCCTACATCATATCCAATTATGAGCGACGAGCAAAAGAATACATCAATTGTAAACTTGCTGCAAAATATGATTAAACAAGACAGCATTCAGAATTCGATTGAATTGTTGTATGAAAGGAAAATCGACGACTATAGTAAGCAGATATCCCATATTAAAGAATCAACACAAGTATTTCAAATAGCGTTTTTGATATCGTCTATCGTAGCGTTATTGTTCATCATACTTTTTTTCAAGAAGTAGGTCTGTTTTTGCCATTTGTAGATTATTTTTTTTATTTATTTTATGCGCCGTAGGGGTTGTGAAACTGTTGCGTCTTTTCTTTTCAATAAAATGTTTATATTTGCAAGGAATAAGGCGAATTATTCGAAGAATTATCCGATTTTCTATAAACGTTCTATAAAACAAAATTTATATATTTACAACCAATTGATATCTAAAATAATAGTTTCGGGAAGATAGAAGTTTCCTAAACTTTAGATCCGGGTTCGATTCCCGGCCGTGCTACTTATCGTAAAGAAACCCGTCATGAAAAAAGAAACAGTACTCATCGCTCTTGCCACCCTATTGCTTGTCTCTGTGTCGTGCCGTTCCGGAAAAACGAGGCCGGAAACCGACAAGGAAGAATGGATAACGCTTTTCAACGGCCAAGATTTATCGGATTGGACTCCGAAAATCAGAGGATACGAAGCCGGCGACAACTTCGGAAACACATTCCGGGTGGAAGACGGTATGATAAAAGTCCGCTACGACGCGTATGATACATTCGACAACCGCTTCGGGCATTTATTCTTCAACGAACCGTTTTCGAATTACTTGTTGCGTGTGGAATACCGCTTCGTCGGACATCAATGCCCGGGCGCTCCCGAATGGGCATATAAAAATTCGGGAGTGATGATTCATGGGCAAACGCCCGAGAGCATGGCAATCGATCAGGACTTTCCGGCTTCCATCGAAGCGCAATTTTTGGGAAGCGATTCGTCGGTACAACGGACAACCCTGAATGTCTGCACGCCGGGAACCAATATCGTAATAGATAACCGACTGGTCCCCGATCATTGCACGAATTCGGCATCGGGCTTCTTCTTCGATGACGAATGGGTGACCGCCGAAATCGAAGTAAAGGGCAACGAGGTGATTCGCCATATAGTGAACGGCGATACGGTATTGACCTATCATCAGCCGCAATTGGATGACAGAGAGGCGAATTTCGCCGTTCTTGAACGTTTAAACGGCGGCAAAATGCTCCGTGGGGGAACCATTTCCCTGCAAAGCGAGGGGCACCCTATCGACTTCCGGAAAGTAGAACTAAAAAGACTTCCTTAACCGCCTTTTTCCATCCGGTAGACAATCGCCGACATTCGTAAAAATATTAAATTAATCAAAAACAAGTTTTACCGATTGGGTTATTGCCCGAAATGGATTAATTTTGTAATCCATTGCATTATGAAAAAAGGGTTTCATGAAAATAGACTTTAAAGAGCGCACGCCGCAACTTATCGCAATCATCGCCGTATTGGCCGTCATCTTAGCGATCGTCATCGGGTTTCTGGTCAACAGGAACTCCAAGATTAGCAATATGCAGGAAGAATTCGCGATCTCCAAAGAGCAACTCGAAGACGAGTACGAAGCGATCTCTCTTCAATACGAAGGATTTAAATTCAGCGTACAAAACGATTCGCTGCTCTATAAACTCGAAAACGAACAAGCCAAAGTCCTGCGCTTGCAGGAAGAATTACGCCAAACCAAATCGACGAATCATGCGGAGATAAAAAGGCTGAAAAACGAATTGGAATCGTTGCGCAAGATATTGCGTTCGTACATTCATCAAATCGATTCGTTAAACCGCCTCAACCAGGAGTTACGCGAAGAGAACAAGCAAATCACGCAACAATATCAACAAACAAGCCGCACGTTGAACCAAGTGTCGCAAGAGCGGAAACAGTTATCGGAAAAAGTGTCGTTAGCGGCGCAGTTAGTTGCTACGAACATTTCCGTAAAAGCCGTAAACGCCCGCGGACGCGAACAAAAACGGCTGAAAAAGAGTACGCAATTCGTCCTGTCGTTTACCATTTCCCGCAATATTACCGCCGAGCCGGGCGAAAGGACTATCTACGCACGCATCCTGGCTCCCGACGGATCGGTATTGACCAAAAGCGCCGGGAATACATTCCCTTACGAAAACCGGGATATCCAATTCTCCATACAACGGGTTATCGAATACGGCGGCGAAGAAACGCCCGTCACGATGTATTGGGATATCGAGGAGTTTTTGATGCCCGGTACGTATAAGGCCGATATTTTTGCCGATGGCTACCACATCGGGTCGCGCAGCTTTACGATGGAAGAGTAACAGGTGACCGTTATGGAAAATCCCGCTATTCCCTATTTGTTTTTCGTTACAACGGTTTTTCTCGTCGCTGCGGATAATATCCATGCACAGAGTATCGATGACGAGTTTAAGCGGCAACTGAAGCAATCGCTCATTACCGACGGGCCGATGGGGAAGCCTGAACTGAAAAAGGATCCTTTTAAGATACGTCAGGACAGAAAAGAAGTCCTGAAAGTTTCCCCGACCACCAAACTGCCGACCCAATACGATCGAGTAGAACTTTTGGAGCCGGAGTCCCCGGAAGAAAAAATTCATCTTAATCTGGAATATACCAACCCAAAAACGGATCAGCTTTCCCGTAGCGCGTATGACTATTCGACCGGAAAAGTCATTCCCATCCCGGATACCAACAGCAAAATCCAACAAGGGCTAAACACCCGCAACGACTACGGGATAGGACTCTATATCGATGAAGAGAGCGCTCCCGAATGGCTGCGTAAAATCCGGAATATAACGACACCCGGATATAGCGGCTTCGATGTCGATCCGGTACGAGCCATCCAACGCCATAAAGCCGCAAAGCGTCAGGAAAAAATCAACAAAATCCTCAAGGTCTACGATATGAAGTAATTTCCCCGCGTCATGAACAAACCATCCGCATGCCGAAAGCAACCTGAACGTGTAACCCCTCCGCTCGTTCCTCGCTCGTCCCCTTATGCTAAGGGGACAGTTGCGGAGTACCGCGAAGCGGGGAAGGGTTAAAAAACGGGAGCTGTCGCTTTGCGGCTAATCATTTTAAATTATATAAATTGAAATTTATACCGTATATTTGCAGTTAACAATTTCGCGGATAGAGAATGGACAATTACATCGTTTCGGCACGAAAATACCGGCCCTCCACCTTTCGTTCGGTGATAGGCCAAGAGGCGCTTACCACAACATTAAAGAATGCGATCGCAAACAACAAACTGGCACATGCTTATTTGTTCAGCGGGCCGCGCGGTGTGGGTAAAACCACCTGCGCACGCATCTTCGCCAAAACCATCAACTGCCTGAACCCGACACCCGAACACGAAGCATGCAATCAATGCGAATCGTGCGTGGCGTTTAACGAACAACGCTCGTACAATATCCACGAGCTCGACGCCGCTTCGAACAATTCGGTCGATGATATCCGCACACTCATCGATCAGGTCCGGATTCCTCCCCAAATCGGTAAATATAAAGTGTATATCGTCGATGAGGTGCACATGCTCTCCACGGCCGCCTTCAACTCGTTTTTAAAAACGCTCGAAGAACCTCCTGCCCATGCCATCTTCATCCTCGCCACCACCGAGAAGCATAAGATCATTCCGACGATTCTGTCACGCTGCCAGGTGTACGATTTCAACCGCATCAGCATCACGGACATTGTCGAGCATTTGCAATATGTCGCCAAACAAGAGGGGGTAGAAGCAGAGCCCGAAGCGCTGAATATCATCGCCCAAAAGGCCGACGGCGGTATGCGCGATGCATTGTCTATCTTCGACCAAACGGTTAGCTTCACGCAAGGGCACATCACCTACAAAGCCGTCATCGAAAACCTGAATGTGCTGGATTACGAATATTATTTTCGGCTTACAGACGCCATTCTCGCCGGCAGCGTGGTCGATTGCCTGCTTATATTGAACGATATCCTCAACAGCGGATTCGAAGGACAGTATATCATCAGCGGCATCGCTTCGCATTTCCGAGATGTTTTGGTCTGCAAAGACTCCATCACGGCGCAACTGTTTCAAGTCGGGGCTTCCATACGGCAACGCTACATCGATACGGCCAAAAAATGCAGCGTCGGGTTCCTTTACAAGGCCATCGAAATTGCCAACGACTGCGACCTGAGTTATCGCTTCAGCAAAAACAAACGCTTGCTGGTGGAACTGACGCTTATCCGCTTGTGCCAATTATCGGAAAGGAAGGGAACCCAAACCCCGTTACATCCTGAAGACAAAAAAAAAGAGCTGAAACCGATCTCCCTACCGGATAAGAAAGAATCTTCCGCGTCTTACACGCCACCCATTCCGGAAATGAGCCGGCAGCCAGCCGTTTCTGCTTCGAAACCGGTTGCACAAGCATCGCCCCAACCCAAAGAAGAGCCGGTAAAGGCGGCGGAAGACAAGAGCGTTCCGCCCGAAGCCGCAACGCCTCTCAAAAAGAGAACAGTCTCGCTCTCGGGCATGGGCATATCCATTTCGTCGATGGGCGAAAAAAAAGAGCCGGAAAAACGGCAAGCGTTCTCCAATACGAAACAGAACGGGTCCGATTTATTTTCGGAAAAAGAATTAATTCGCAACTGGAAAGAGTTTGCCGATAACTTGCACGAAGAAAAGCTATTGCAAAATACGATGTCGCTATACATTCCCAAAATGCTAAGCGACACGTTATTTCAAGTCGAAGTAAATACCGAAATCAATAAGCAATACTTGGAAGACAACAGCTTGGATATCCTGACGTTTTTGCGTGAAAAACTGCATAACGACGACATCACCATGACCATTAAGATTTCGGACCAAAATGTGATCAAAAAGCCGATGACCTCCCATGAAATCTTCGATGAGATGGTGCAAAAAAACCCTTCGTTGCAAAAACTATCGGACGAATTCGGACTGGAACTGAGTTAGAGCGCTGCTTTCACCGTCAAGACTATTTCCCGAGGGCGAATGCTTCTTTGCGTCGAATACACCGACAAGGGATTATAGGAGGTATAGGTATAATTACGATGATTCAACACATTCTTCCATTGTAATTGTATCGTTATCCTGTCCATCTTATAAGAAGCCGAAATATCCATAAAAAGAAGATTGACCGCATTGTCACGAGTGATTTCATTGCGAACATATTCACCCGCAACAGACGCATCGAACCGGCGTTGCATATAGTAGAATGAAACCTTGTGGTTCATATTCCACAAACCGTTTAATGCTCGATGATTAAACGACGATAAATTTCGCTGCAATTCGCCGTTGTTGTCGATTTCGGTATGATGGGAGGGCGATAGGCTGAAAGCCGGCTTCAACAGGAGTGTATGAAAAGAATAGGGCAATAACTCGCTCTCGCGAATTTGCGCAGACCGATTGTATCCGTACGATGCCTCGAGCGATACCTTGGTGTTTATATCGAAGAAGCCTTTCGAGACAATCGTATTTATCGCGTAAGCCGACTCGACATGCGGCGTATAACGGCGCGTCCACCGGAAGACATTGTCCTCGACGCTTTGTTCGAAGGTGTGGTTTACCCTGCTATGCGACGCAAGCCAATCGATCGTCACAAAAAACTCCTGCAACGTATTTTTATACTCCGTGCGCAACGTATAAAGCTGTTTGACAGTAGTGGGTATGCCGGTTTCATTTTTGACGACGGTACGGTAATCGGTAAAATACGAGTGCCGGTAAAATGCCGTTATATCGTTTAATTCTTTCCTATACTGTGCCGATAGACGGGCGTTCCACGCATAATTTATTTTATAATCCGTCTTGAAATGAATTGCCCGAAGGAACAACGGTTCCCGATTGTCCGGAAACAAAACAGTCTGTAAAGGAATCGACAGATTGAATTTAAGAGAGCGAAGCAGATACTCGTACGCGGGAGTCGCCCACAAACGATGATGGGTCTTCAAGTTATTAAAATCGATGGAAACTCCTGCCGTATAATGCTGGGCTATTTTTGTTTGCCGGATGATCCAACCCGATTCGGCATGCGCATAAAAGCCTTGCAACGGCAAAGGTTGTTCGCGCCGGTTGAAATCCAAACGTTCGCGCCGCCGCCAGTACCCGACAAGGGATTTCAACTGAAACACGTTTCCGCCGGCCGACGTGCGGGTAATACTGAAATTATCCAGTAAGGCAATCGCTTTATCGCTCTGTCGCTGCGCAACCTTATAGCTACCCGAAATGCCGGTATTCACAAGATTGTTTTCGAAATGAAAATCCAGTTTATTCCGCAAATAATGCGTCGAAGCATTGTCTTCATAATCGGCCGATAAATGTAATTGCCCGCTTTTCAAACGGCTATTTTTATTTTCTTCAATTGTCAGCGTATCCTCCGGATTAAAATAAGTCGTAACGGAATTGGTTTGCTGCATAATGTCATCTTGCGTGTAAAAGACATTCACCTTTAACCGCGAATCTCCGCCCAATCGATACAAACGGTTGCCCGTAGCGACGGCGGCATCATTAAAAAGCCACCGTCTTTCCTTCAACGGTGCGGTAATGGTCCTCGACGGCAACAAACGATAATCCGGCAGTGCAAGCATATCGTCTATCCCTTTGTCGGCCTCCCGGGTAATGCCGTTTCCGGTATCGGACAACTTTAATGCATAAAGGGATTGGCTTTTGCGGGCAATCTGCAAGGCATTGGCTTCGGCTTCATATAAAAAATCATCCGCTGAAAAGCCGGCCGCAACGTTGGGATTGAAATTCCATTTATCTTTGAAGCTGTCTTTGAGTTTGATATTGATATCGGCTACATCGCTCGGGACCTTTCCTTCCAACGATTTAATGCGTTGATGATTATCCAATACTTCCACTTCTTTGACCGACTGTGAGGAAAGATTGCGGCTCACGCTTTTGTAACGGCCGTCCATCAAATCCAATCCTTCCACATACATCGTCCCGATGGCTTTGCCCTTGTATTGAATGTCTCCGTTGTCGGAGACCTGAATGCCGGGCAGGCGCTTCATTAAATCTTCGACCGTTTTATCGTTTTCACGCAGGAACCGGGAGGCATCATACCGTATCGTGTCGCTCCGCCCCCATATTCGGCCGGGACGAATGGTGACTTCCTTCAGCCGGATAGGTGAAGATACCATCTGAACAGAAAACACCCTCCGGTTACCGATCCTCTCCGAGAAAGGCGCATAACCCATTAACGAAACCGAAAGGGTAAGCGTATCCGGTGAAATGTTCAACGGGACGGAGAACTCTCCTTTTTCATTACTGAAAGAAAAAGCGATCGTTTGCCCCCCTTTCAATACAAGCGCAGCAGCAGCAGCGTCGAGCGGTTCACCGGTTTCGGCATCCCTTACGGTGCCGGAAAGCGTGTGCTGGGCATTCCCCCGAAAACAACAGGAAAATGCCCCCACGCATAAAAAGCAGAGTATTTGTTTAACCATTAATTCAATTCTATCGGATTATAGGGATTGCTCAATTTTTTGATATCATTCCCCATTTCATCCTTTACGGTAACCGCTACGTTCGGTGCATTTACTTTTATATATCCCTGCGGATCGGCGTTAAAACGCTCATGCTGCTTGTTCAATTCCTTACGGGAAACCTTTCTACGGGAGGTTTCCGAAATTTCAATCAGGGAAGAAGCGCGGTTTTGCTCGATGCCGGTACACTCGAAGCGGTAATGCTTGTGCGTATCTTCCGCTTTCAGAATTAATCCCGGCAATCCGTGCAGTTTCCATGGCCCGTCGCTACGTGGAATGTCAAGCGTAAACCACACTTCGTAGTCGCGCCCGTAAAGGCCGCCCGTCGCTTTGCGGCACGAATAACCGCAGACAGTCATCGTATCGGAATGAATTGTCCATTCTATTTTCGGCATCGGTTCTTCGACCACGAAATTATCCGTAGCAACACGGTCGAGCAATGTCAATCGCCCACGGGGATAATTTTTATAAATACGGTGTGAAATCGCACCGAAACCATATTGTCGCAGATGGTCGTTAATGGTTTGTTGCGACGCCTTCGCCCGAATATCCGCACGGAGTACGGAATCGGCTATAAAGGACGTATAACTGTAATATTCCGATACATTCCTCCCTATCCGTAGCATCATCGTCTCTTGAGTGAGGTTATCAGGATTCTTCGTATCTTCCACGAAGGAAACAGCGTACTGTATCGAAAAAACAAGCGAATCAAGCGGTTGCAATTTAGCTCCGTACGAACTGAAATCGGCAATCGTGATACGCTGCCCGAACACGGTCAGGCCAATCGAAAACAAGGCGGTAAAAAACAAAATTCTTTTCATAAAGCATCTTTTTTCGGACAAATATACGCTCTCACCGATGGCCGGCAACGAATTTCATATTACTGAAATATTACTCCGGCAAAATTTGTCCGGAAAAACCCCTCCGGTCTTTGTGTGAACGCGTATCTTTGTTCCGAAATCAATAGAATCGGTATGAAATCGGGGAAAATAAAATTAATTTGGTCGTTAAGTATCACGGCAGCATTGTTCGTGATACTTTTACAAGGATATTGGTTATACAATCAATACCGGTTTGCGCTCGAAAAATCGGCAGATGAAGTAAGCGCTCAAACGTTATCGGCTTGGGACGACTATAAGGCATGGCGAAAAGCAAAACTAAAAACTCAACGCGAAAATTTGAAGGCCTATAATACGAATTTGAATCAAGAGACATATACCCTCTATCTTTCCGATTTAAAGAAATCGACCACCGATTGGACTATTTCCATCAATACCGTCAAGAATCCGGAGAAACCCGCGATACAACATTCGCGGGACAGCATTGATGACCCGCAAAAAAAGACCGAATACCTCCTGAAGGAAATCAATAAAAATCTGCTTCTGACGGATACAATAACGACACTACAAAAAGATTCCACAACGAAATGGAAGGAAAAACTATTCGAAACAGACTCCACGCTCTCGACCGTTTTCCGTTTCAAAACCGCGGAAAATCAGAATCTGGTTTACGATGCCGTGGATGTATTTCTTGCCGATATGAATTCACCGTTTAAAATAAGCGATATGGATAGCTTAATACAACAAAAAACAGGCAATACGGGAACCCGCATTGACACGTTATCGCTGTCCGGCGATTCGGTCTTATGGCTACCGAAAACGATTAAAAATCTGTCGGTGATAAGCCCTTCGGTTACCGTGGTGATTCCTTACAATATCCTGAAAAGAAAGATTGCAAACGTAAACGTTCCGCTGGTTCCCGCCCGGATAATCAAAACCATGGCGATTCAAATCATTGTAAGCATGATTTTCCTTATCGTACTGATCGTCTGCTTATCGCTTCAGATACAAACTATTTCGCGGCAACAGCGCATCGGCAAATTACGGCAGAATTTTGTCAATACGACGATTCATGAATTGAAACGTCCGATACAGACTTTGAAAACCATTGTTTCCTATCTTCAACATTCTGTGTCGGGAGAATCGGAAATGCTGAATAATGCCCGTATCGAAACCGATAACCTGACCTCTTATCTGCAAAAACTCCGCGACGTAAACCAGGCGGAAACGATGAAGGAGAGTTTACTCTTTTCGTTTTTCGACTTCCCGGCGCTCTTGAATGATTGCGTAGAAAATATACGAAGAAACACGGAAAAACCTCTCCGCATCGAAAGGCCTATTTCCCATGCGCCCCTTTTCATAACCGCTGATAAAACGGTAATGAGTAATATCATTATCAATCTGTTGGAAAATGCCGTAAAGTATTCGGGCGACGAAGCGACGATTCGCTTCCGTGCCGAAAATCGGGACAATCATTTATTTTTCAGTATATCGGACAATGGAATCGGAATTGCACCCTCGGAGCAAAGCCATGTTTTCGACCCGTTTTTCCGCTCGAAGAATGCATACGTAACATCCCTTCCCGGAATGGGATTGGGATTGAGCTATGTAAAAATGGCCGTAGAAGCTCACGGGGGAACTATCGAAATACAATCGAAGCCCAATAACGGCACAACCGTCACCGTAAAAATACCGCAGCAATGAAACCTTCCGTAAAAATTCTTTTTGCCGACGATGACTTCAAATATTCGCGCTTACTAAAAGAGTTCCTCGTGCGAAACGGTTACGATGTGACGTATGCAGGCAACGGACGCATCGCATTAGATCTTTTCGATAAAGTAAATCCCAATGTCGTTCTGCTGGATGTAAATATGCCGGAAGCGAACGGCTTTGAAGTGGCTGAAGCGATTCGCAAGAAAAACGCCAAAGTTCTTATTTTTTTCCTAACCGACCGTAGCGACAAAACCGACCGGTTAAAAGGCTTCCAACTAAAAGGGAATGATTACCTCGCCAAACCCTTTTATCCGGAGGAGTTACTGGCGCGGATAGAAGAGCGGTTGGGACATGCTTCCGAAACGGTACAACGGATTTACAAAGTGGGCAATACGTCGTTCCATTACACCACCAACGAACTCATCACCGGAAATACCAAGACCATCATTACCTCCCGTCAGGCCGATATCTTGCGCCTTCTGATAGAAAGTATCAACGAAACGGTAAGCCGAGACTTGCTGCTAAACACGGTTTGGGGCGCCGACAATTATACCAATTCGCTCGCATTGAATGTGCAAATAACCTATTTGCGACGCGCGCTGCAACTCGATAAAACTCTGAGAATTATTTCGGTCGTGAAAAAAGGATACATGCTCTGTGAAAAGTTATGAGCGCCACTTTCCTCCCACTTAATCCTCCCCTATCTGATGCAAGTATTCCTCGAGAGGAATGCCGCTGAATGTATCGGGATTATCTTTATTGAGCCAAATCAAGCGGAAAACCGTTTCGGCGGCTTTTTTTACCGCATCTTGCAAGGCAAATCCCTGTAGTTTATAACTGACCAGAAACGAAAGGAAAATATCGCCCGTACCCGGAACGCTGCAAGGGAGGTAGTCGAACGGAACCGTAAAGTACGCGTCGCTTTCGCGGTCATATCCGCTTACGCTATGAGCGCCCGTAACGTCATCCACAACGCTCGTAATCACCACCGAACGCTCTTTACGGCCTCTCAACCGGTCGATGATTTCGCGTAATCCTCCGGCATCGATGGTTCGCGCGCCCACGAAACGGCCGGTAAGAAAAGTAGCCTCGGTGAAATTCGGGACGATGAGGTCGGCCGCTTCAATCATCGACCGCATATAATCGACCGTATCCACCGCGATTCCATTATAGAGCTTACCGTCGTCGGCCATAATCGGATCGGCCACAACATACAACTTGGGATTGAGCGCGCGTTGCTCCCGGATATATTCACAAATGATTTTCACCTGCTTGCTCGAAACCACAAACCCCGTACAGATACAATCATGTCTGAAATTCAATTTCCGCCACACCTTCAACGTGTTTTCCATATAGGAAAACGTGTCCAACATGGCATAATCGCCATAATTGAACGTATTCGAAACCAATGCCGTGGGCAGGTTGTACGTCGTAAATCCCAAATGAGAGAAAATGGGAAACATGGCCGACAAAGCGACTTTGCCATATCCCGGCAAATCACTGACCAATAGAATTTTCTTTTTATTCATAATCGTTTCTGATACCGTCGTGTAATAGCGGTGGAAAATAGTTTGCACAAAAGTACGAAATAAACGAAAAAAACCAAGTGAATCGGCTTAAATGGATGCCTTCCCGGACGGCGGATGACGGGTTGGAACACGCATAGTAGCCGGTGCGCTCATCATAGTATCCGTTCAAACCACAATATTATTCGTTTTGGCTATTGGAGTATCTGTTTAGAGAATAGTTGTAGCCGCTCAAGGCAGGGAAGGAGCCGGAGGGTATATCTTAGCAACCGGTATAGCCATTTTTATAGCCGTAGAAGCCGGTATATTCACCGTTTTAGCTGTTTTATCATCCGTAATGCCCTTATATGCCGGCGTAAATCAAAAATAAACGGTATATTTGTGCATCGAACAACCTGTAAAATGTTTTGCAATATGCTTTATTATAATTTAAAACCCATCATGAAGCTGCGGGGAATCAGCCACCCATATTCTTTCCTGGTAAATGCAGGTTTCAGCCCGAAAATAGCCCAGAAGATTTCCGGCGGGACGATGCGCAGCCTCCGGATGAGCCATGTGGAACGCCTTTGCCTCGCGCTGATGTGCGAACCGAATGACTTGCTCGCATGGAAACCCAATCCGGAGGGTGTTTACCCTGAAAATCTGCCGCTCTATAACTTGCAGCCGGCGGAAGATGAAACAATGAACCTCCATAACACGCTGCTGAAGATGCCGTATGACGAACTGAAAGCGCTTACACAGAAAATAAAAGAATTGAAAGAGGAAGAATGAAGGTATTTTGGATGATTGCATGCGCCGTTTCGCTTTTCTATTCGTGTAAGCGCCCCACACAAACGCAGGAGCCGCCCCATACGCTGATGGGGACGGATTCGGTAGCCGTATCCGGCGCGTTCAAGACCGATACGATTATCGACAGCCGGTATACGTTTGACGAGGCGGTCGCCGGTACCAAAGCTCCGGAATCGATTATCCATCAGCTTATCCTGTTGGATGTCCTATACCTTTCGACCGACGGGAAACTTCATAAGGGGCAGATCCTGACGAATGGAAAATTGCGGGACGATATCGCTTATCTGTTCGATTTCATGCTGAAAGAAGGCTTCGTAATCGAGAAAGCTGTGCCGGTTGTCCGATATGGCTGGAACGATAGTTTATCGATGGATGATAACAACACTTACAGTTTCTGTTACCGGAATGTATCCTATTCGAAACATGCCACGGGGATGGCTATCGACATCAATCCGCGCTTTAATCCGTTGCGGTGGAAGCTAAAGGATCTTCCCAACCGGCCGAAAGGGGCTGTGCACGATACGACCGTCAACGGCACGCTGTATGAGGGACATCGGGTGGTAGAAGCATTCCGGAAGAGAGGGTTCCGCTGGGGACATACCTTTTCGAAATATTACGACGACCACCATTTCGAAAAACGATAGCGCCGGGGCGCCGGTCTGCGGTCACCGGTCTACAGTCTTTAGACTTCATTCGTCATTCGTAATTCGTAATTTGTAATTCGTAATTTGTAATTTGTAATTGTCTAATGTCCCCCCGTCTCAAATTCCCCCGCCCCATCTCCCTCGGTCGAGATTGCGATAGTTGATGGCCTCGGCCAAATGATGAGGCAAAATACGATTGCTGCTTTCGAGATCGGCAATCGTGCGCGCGACTTTCAGGATACGGTCATAGGCCCGCGCCGAAAGGCTTAGTTTTTCCATGGCGGTCTTAAGCAGCATAAGGCCGGCCTTGTCGGGCGCGGCATATTTGCGCAACATTTTGGACGTCATTTGCGCATTGCAATAAATGCCTTCCACATCTTTAAAACGCAGCGCCTGTATGTCGCGGGCTTTCACCACGCGCTTGCGGATGTCGCAACTCTTCTCGCCGGGTGCGGGGTCGGACAATTTTTCGAAGGAAACGGGGACACTTTCAACCTGAATATCGATGCGGTCGAGCAACGGACCGGAGATCTTGTTCCAATATTTTTGTATCGCTCCGGGCGCGCAAATACATTCTTTATCGGGATGATTGTAGTATCCGCAGGGACACGGATTCATCGCCGCCACCAACATGAAGCTGGCAGGATAATCGACGGTGAATTTTGTTCTCGAAATGGTTATTTTACGATCCTCCAACGGTTGCCGCAAGACTTCCAGTACATTCCTGCTGAACTCGGGAAGTTCGTCGAGAAAGAGCACGCCGTTATGCGCCAGGCTTATTTCTCCGGGCTGCGGATAAGCGCCGCCTCCTACCATTGCCACATCGCTGATGGTATGGTGAGGCGACCGGAAAGGGCGGTGGGTAATCAACGAAGTCTCGCCTTCGATCTTCCCGGCAACGCTATGTATTTTGGTTGTTTCCAATGCTTCTTCGAGATTTAACGGCGGCAAAATAGACGGCAGCCGCTTGGCCATCATGGATTTTCCCGATCCGGGAGGCCCGACCATCAGGATATTATGTCCTCCGGCGGCAGCAACCTCCAGGGCGCGCTTGACGGTCTCCTGTCCTTTTACATCGGAGAAATCGAACTCGAAATTCGTTTGGTCTTTGAAAAACTCCCCATAGATATCGACCTTGGTCGGCTCAGGGCGATACTTATCCGTAAAGAAGCGCACCACATCCCCTATCTTTCCGATTCCGTAGATATCCACCCCGTCGATAACCGCGGCTTCACGCGCATTTTCAACGGGAAGAATGAGCCCTTTGAATCCGTTTTCTTTCGCCATCACGGCCATCGAGAGGGCTCCTTTCACCGGAAGAATGCTCCCGTCAAGGGATAGTTCCCCCATCAATATATAATGAGATAGATTGGCGAAAGGCAACGACGACCCCGAAGCCGCCAGTATTCCTATCGCAAGCGGAAGATCGTAAGCCGACCCTTCTTTCCGAATATCGGCCGGCGACATATTAATGACTATTTGTTGGTGCGGAACGGTAAACCCGCTCACTTGTAATGCCGAAATAATACGCTCATGGCCTTCTTTTACAGAAGCATCGGGCAATCCAACCAACGAAAACCGGATACCTCTCGAACAATTTACTTCTATGGTTATGAGTTTTGCATGTATTCCCTGTACCGCTGCACCAAATACTTTGACCAGCATAACACATTATAAATTAATCTATTCTACAGCCTCAGTTACGGTGGGGTTGTTGATTGTATTTTCTACACGTTGCGCCGCAATACCTCGATCCAAAATCTTACCCGAAGGCGAAATCAAAATATTATACGGAACAGACTGTATATTGTATGAATTGACGATCTCGGATGCCCAACTGTTTTTCTCCGGCACAATCGTCCACGGAATGGAATCATTTTCCAGATACGAAACAGGATACCTATCCGAATCGATATAGATGGAAACAAAGGCCACACTGTCTTTATTCAACTCTTGATAGGCGTTTTTAAGAATGCTGGACGTTTCACGCGACTCCAACCCTGAGGCCGAAACAAACGAAAGAAGCAGATATTTTCCCGAAAATTGATGCGAATAAACCTTTTTATCCTCTTTATCCGTCAATTGGAAATAGGGCAGGGAACTGCCTTCTGCCGATTGTTTCAGTTTTTCGGAATACGATTTCAGATTCATCGCCATGAGCGAAGACGAAATGTCTCCATCTACATAGCTCAGCACCCGCTCGAGGGCTTTCGAATTTTCGCTGTTGGTAAAAAAATCATTGATCAGGATCAAGCTCGATAATTTGGAAGGATGCTCCTTGACAAAATCTTCGGCCCGTTGCCTTAATTCATGATTCAACGAATTGATTTGACCCATTTTTTCGATTTCGGTGAGGACGCCTTTGTTCGAATCGGAATGATTTTTCCGTTCTTCCTGAAAATTGATCAGCAATTGTCCCCGCTGCGTAAGGACATCTTCATTTTGGGTTTTAAAAAGGGTAAGGTCATCGTTAATTTCGCTTCCGGAAACACGTATCAAATCCGGGAACCGGGCGTCTCCTTTTATCGATAATTTGTCGGCTTTATTGCCAAATACCACCGTTGCATTATTGAATTCGTTGAAATAAAGAGTGAAAACCGTCAAGGTGTCGATTTCTTTGCGGTATTTGAATTTACCCTTTTCTTTCACTTCAATCGTGTCCAAAACGAGCGTATCGGACGAGACATAGGAAGCAAGAATATAAGGATATTCCAAATTCGATATCTCGCCCTTTATCACCATCGCGTTATCTTTTTTACAAGAAATAATGACAATGGATAGCAAGCAGATAATGAAAGCTATATATATTTTTTTCATATAAAAATCAACTTAGGTGTAGAGAACGAATTTCTCTGCGATGATAAATAGATCATGTTTCTTTCCTTTTAGAAAGGCGAATCACATGAAAGTAAGCAAAGGTATAAATATTTTTTAATTCTTCAACTATTTTTACATTTATTCGTTCTTTGATATTTTTTAACGGATAGGGAGTGTTTAGAAAGTGTACGCAAACAAATAGGACACTATTGATCTTTTTACTACTTTTGCAACGTATTCACAAACAACATCTACATAAGATATGTTCCATAAACGCGTATTGGTAACGGGTGGGGCGGGTTTCATCGGTTCCCATCTTTGTAAACGCCTTCTGAATGAAGGGTGTGAGGTAGTGTGTCTCGACAATTATTTTACGGGAAACAAAACGAATATACTGCCGTTGATGAATAATCCGTTGTTCGAAGCGGTAAGGCACGATATCATCTATCCTTACAATGCCGAAGTCGATGAAATCTATAATTTTGCCTGCCCCGCATCGCCGGTCCATTATCAATATAATCCCATTCAAACCGTAAAAGTATCGGTTATGGGGGCTATCAATGTACTGGAATCGGCCAAACTGACGGGGGCGAAAGTGTTACAAGCTTCGACCAGCGAGGTATACGGCGACCCGCATGTGCATCCGCAACCCGAAAGTTATTGGGGAAATGTCAATCCCATCGGCCTGCGTTCGTGTTACGATGAAGGCAAACGGTGTGCGGAAACGCTTTTTATGGATTATCACCGTCAAAGCGATGTCGCAATCAAAATCATCCGTATTTTCAATACCTACGGGCCGAATATGCATCCCAACGACGGAAGAGTCGTGTCGAACTTTATCGTGCAGGCTCTCCGGGGAGAAGATATTACCGTTTATGGATCGGGCGAACAAACGCGTAGTTTTCAATATGTAGACGATTTAGTGGAAGGGATCGTTAAAATGATGGCGTCACGTTCTTCTTTTATCGGACCGGTGAATTTGGGCAATCCGGTCGAATTCACCATATTGGAATTGGCCGAAAAAGTATTGTCGCTGACTTCCTCGAAGTCTCGTATCCGCTTCAAACCGTTACCTTCCGACGACCCTACCCAACGGAAACCGTGTGTGGACTTAGCTAAAAAGGAACTCGATTGGGAGCCGAAAGTGTCTTTGGAAGACGGACTGAAGGAAACTATTGCTTATTTCAAAAACCTGCTCAATCTTTAATCCGCCTTATGCCTTATTTTTCAATTATCGTTCCGGTGTATAACCGCCCGTTGGAAGTGGAAGAACTGTTGGAAAGTTTATCGCTTCAGACCTGCAAAGACTTCGAATTGGTATTGGTTGAAGACGGTTCATCGACTCCCTGCCGTGACATTGCGGAGAAATTTGCCGGGAAAGTCGATATTTCCTATTATTTCAAAGAAAATTCGGGACGAAGCGACACCCGCAACTATGGAATGGAAAGGGCTTCCGGAAAATACTTTGTGTTTTTTGATTCCGACTGTGTCATTCCTCCCGACTATTTTCAGATCGTCAAACAAGAACTGGACAAAAACTATACGGACTGCTACGGAGGCCCCGACAAAGCCGATACGTCGTTTTCCGACCTTCAAAAAGCCATCAGCTTTTCCATGACTTCTTTTTTAACGACCGGCGGAATACGCGGAGGAAAAAAAGGATTGGAAAAATTTACACCGCGAACATTCAATATGGGTTTTTCGGCGGAAGTGTATCATCGGGTAGGGGGGTTTAAAGATATGTTCGGCGAAGACATCGACTTGAGTTTAAGAATACGCGATGCCGGTTTTACCACACGCCTTATTCCGGAAGCTTTTGTCTACCATAAAAGACGGGTGAATCTTCGTTCGTTTCGCCGGCAAGTATTTGTTTTCGGAATGGCAAGAATCGAACTTTTCCTGCTCCATCCCGATTCCCTGAAACTCGTTCATACCCTGCCGGCGCTTTTTACCGCCGGCAGTATATTGCTTCTTATTCTCTCTTTTTGGAATGCTTGGGCGTTAGCTCCCCTGATTATTTATTTTCTCTTGATTTTTCTCTTTTCCTTGGGACAGTATAAAAAACTGCCTATCGCTTTCTTGTCGATTATTACTTCCGCAATACAACTGTATAGCTACGGATGGGGCTTTATAAAAGCATTCTTCCGTAAAGTGATTTATAAACAAAGGAATACGCAAGAAAAAGATTTGGACAAGTATTATAAAAAGAAATAATAGAACTTTTATTCCTTCGATCCGTAAGCCAAATCTCCGGCATCTCCTAAACCGGGAACGATGTAGGCCTCTTCATTCAATTCCGGATCGATGGCCGCCGCCCAAATCGTCGTTTTATCTTCCGGAAAATGATTTTTACAATATTCAATCGCTTGTTTGCTGGCAATAATGGTGGCTATATGGATGGTTTTAGGAGTTCCTTTTGTAAGTAATGCTTTATAAGTCAATTCCATACTTCCTCCGGTAGCTAACATCGGATCGGTAATGATAAGTGTCTTATCCGTAATAATAGGGGAGGCGATATATTCGATGTGGATATTGAATGACTGATGATTTTCTTTATATTTTCGATAAGCCGATACAAAGGCGCTTTCAGCACCATCAAAATAATTCAACATTCCATGATGAAAAGGTAATCCTGCCCGCAAAATAGTACCGATAACAATCTGTTCATTGGGAACCGACACTGTCGTTTTGCTTAAAGGAGTTTGCACATCAACCGATGCATAAGAAAGAACTTTACTTATTTCGTATGCCAATATTTCGCCTATTCTTTCGATATTTCTACGAAAACGGAGCCGGTCATTTTGAATGGTGACATCACGAATCTCACGTACATAAGAATTAAGGAGGGAGTTATTTTCCGAAAAATCAATTATTTCCATTTATTTTTTATATATAAAATATTACTTATTATTTTCCGGAAAACAAAGATAATAGTTTTGATTTTGTTAGATAAACATTTCCAACTGTTTTTTGTTATAAAATGCAAGAACAACAGAAAATTCATTGATTAAAGAAATTTTTCTTTAATTCTTTTCGTATCTCCGAAATTATATATATTTTTGTATCGCGTTTTAGGTCTTGTAAAGAGTTTTATAACACTATATATCACACTTATTTTAATAGTAAAAAAAATGGCAAAATTAGATTTAAGCAAGTATGGAATTGTGGATGCAAAGGAAATCATTCACAACCCATCTTATGAACTGTTGTTCAAAGAAGAAACCAAACCCGAATTGAAAGGGTATGAAAAAGGTCAGGTTTCCGAATTAGGTGCCGTAAATGTAATGACCGGCATCTATACCGGCCGTTCACCCAAAGACAAATTCTTCATTAAAGACGACGTATCGAAAGATACTATTTGGTGGACTTCTGATGAATATAAAAACGACAACAAGCCTCTTCCTCAATCGACTTGGGTAGAGTTGAAGAAAATCGCTACAAAGGAATTGTCGGGCAAAAGATTGTTCGTAGTAGATACTTTCTGCGGTGCAAATGAAAACACCCGTTTGAAAATCCGTTTCATTATGGAAGTAGCCTGGCAGGCTCATTTCGTTAAAAACATGTTCATCCGTCCTACGGAAGAAGAATTGGCCAACTACGGCGAACCGGATTTTGTGGTAATCAATGCTTCGAAAACCGATGCCGGTGAAAATTGGAAAGAACTCGGATTAAACTCAAAAACATTCACCGTATTCAATTTAACCGAAAAAATGCAACTTATCGGCGGTACTTGGTATGGTGGTGAAATGAAGAAAGGGATGTTCTCTTATATGAACTACCTGCTTCCCTTGCAAGGAATGGCTTCTATGCACTGTTCTGCCAATACCGATTTGAACGGTGAAAATACGGCTATTTTCTTCGGTCTTTCCGGAACAGGTAAAACCACATTGTCTACCGACCCAAAAAGATTATTGATTGGTGACGACGAACACGGATGGGATGATGACGGTGTATTCAACTACGAAGGTGGTTGCTATGCAAAAGTAATCAACTTGAGCAAAGAAAACGAACCCGATATTTACAACGCCATCAAACGCGATGCGTTATTGGAAAACGTAACGGTAGACGAAAACGGTAAAATCGATTTCAGCGACAAATCGGTAACGGAAAATACGCGTGTTTCATACCCGATTTATCATATTAAAAACATCGTTAAACCGAAATCAAAAGGTCCGGCTGCCAAAAAAGTTATTTTCTTGTCGGCAGACGCTTTCGGCGTTTTGCCTCCGGTTTCTATTCTTAATCCCGAACAAACTCAGTATTACTTCTTGTCTGGATTTACCGCTAAATTAGCCGGTACCGAAAGAGGTATCACCGAGCCTACTCCTACTTTTTCTGCCTGTTTTGGAGCTGCATTCCTTTCATTGCATCCTACAAAATATGCTGCGGAATTAGTAAAGAAAATGAAAAAATCAGGTGCGAAAGCATATTTGGTTAACACCGGTTGGAATGGAAGCGGAAAACGTATCTCTATTAAAGATACCAGAGGTATTATCGATGCAATCTTAGATGGTTCTATCGACAAAGCTCCTACCAAGAAGATCCCTTATTTCAGTTTTGAAGTACCTACCGAATTGCCGGGAGTACATTCTGAAATTCTTGATCCTCGCGATACATATGCCGACGCTTCACAATGGGATGTAAAAGCAAAAGATCTTGCAGAACGTTTCACCAAAAACTTCAGCAAATTTACAGGTAACGATCTTGGAAAAGCATTAGTAAAAGCCGGTCCAAAATTGTAATTCAGTAAATTTATTTCTATAATGGAAAGGATGATCTTCGGGTCATCCTTTTTTATTATGGGGAGCATCGATTTGAGTGAAACTCACGATTATCAATTTCTGGTTTCAAAATAAACCGGTATAAAAGAACACGGAAAATTACTTGTTGATAAATTGTGGAGCAAATGTAAATAATATTTCATAAATTGATTTTGAAAAATAAAAGATACATCATATAAAAGAAAACATGGATTATGACAAAAAAGTTACATTAAATTTGGAATCGTGTTATCACTTCTTTTCAACAGGTATCCTGTAACAATAATGAAATAAATTATTAACTTTGCAACTTATAAACAATATATGATAACGTTCATAGTTCTATATATATCAATTCATTATAAAAAATAGTATTGTTGATAAATAGATATAACTGGGTTATTAATTTTAATAACGAAAAAAGCAATTAAAAGCAGAAAAATTAATCCACAGTATCAACAGGCATATATCATTATTATATAAGAGATAAGATTTAATAAAAAGAATAATAATAATTGTGGATAAAACATCTTTACTGAAATCGATCGATCAATTACGGAAATCAAAAAATGCGATTATCCTAGCTCATTACTACCAAGAGCCGGAAATACAAGACATTGCCGATTTCGTGGGCGATAGTTTGGCCTTGGCTCAGTGGGCGACGAAAACCGATGCCGACATTATTGTTTTATGTGGTGTGCATTTTATGGGAGAAACCGCTAAGATACTTTCTCCGCAGAAACGGGTGTTCGTCCCCGATCTGGATGCCGGATGTTCTTTGGCGGATAGTTGTCCCGCCGATGAATTTGCGGATTTTATCGAAAATAATCCCGGGCATACGGTGGTTTCGTATGTAAATACCACAGCTGCTGTAAAAGCATTGACCGATGTGGTGGTGACTTCCACTAATGCGAAGCAAATTGTCGATTCGTTTCCACAGGACGAAAAGATGATTTTCGGGCCGGATAAAAATTTAGGAGATTATATCAATAAAATAACCGGAAGGGATATGTTATTATGGGATGGGGCTTGTCATGTACATGAGCAATTCTCATTGGAGAAAATTTTAGATTTGAAAAAAGAGTATCCTGATGCGCTTCTTTTAGCACATCCTGAATGTAAAAAATATATATTGGAAGTTGCTGACCATGTAGGTTCTACTTCCTCCCTGCTTAAGTTCACGAAACAGTCCGATAGCAAACAATTTATCGTAGCTACCGAATCGGGGATATTGCATCAGATGAAAAAGGAAAGCCCGGAGAAACAATTTATACCGGCTCCCCCGGAAGATCCTACATGTGCTTGCAATGATTGCTTTTATATGAAAATGAATACTCTCGAGAAATTGTATTTGTGCTTGAAAAACGAAACACCTGAAATTTTTGTCGATGAGAATATTCGATTAAAAGCAGTGAAGCCGATAGAACGCATGTTGGAAATATCAGCCAAATACGGGCTTTAAAATCAGTGTTTTTTTAAGGAATATATATTCTGAAGAGAATTTCACATGCTTTTTTCGTACCTTTGTATTCCTGTAAAAAATCAAAAGAATTATGGCACTTCAATGCGGAATAGTGGGTCTTCCAAACGTGGGTAAATCGACCCTTTTTAATTGTTTATCGAACGCGAAAGCGCAAGCGGCTAATTTTCCTTTTTGCACCATAGAGCCGAATGTGGGGGTAATTACCGTTCCTGATGAACGATTGAATAAATTAGCCGAACTCGTGCATCCGCAAAAAATAGTCCCTACGACGGTGGAAATTGTGGATATTGCCGGATTGGTCAAGGGGGCCAGTAAAGGCGAGGGGCTTGGAAATAAATTCCTTGCGAATATCCGCGAAACGGATGCTATCCTGCATGTATTCCGTTGTTTCGACGATGAGAACGTTACTCATGTCGACGGATCCGTAGATCCGGTGCGTGATAAGGAAATCATCGATGCCGAATTACAATTGAAGGACTTGGAAACCATCGAGGCCCGCATCAATAAAGTGGAAAAACAGGCCAAAACCGGAGGCGATAAAGATGCCAAGCGGGCTTTCGAGGTATATACGGTTATCAGGGAAGCTTTGTTGAGAGGAGAGTCGGCGCGTACAGTTGTTTTTGACCGCAAAGAAGACATAAAGATATCCAATGAACTTTTCCTTCTTACCTCGAAGCCGGTGTTATATGTATGTAACGTGGATGAAGAAAGTGCGGTCACCGGGAATCGATATGTAGAGGCCCTACGGGATTCGGTTAAGAACGAAAATGCCGAAATATTGGTTGTGGCGGCTAAAATAGAATCGGAGATAGCCGAATTCGATACTTACGAAGAACGTCAACTATTTCTTTCTGAAATAGGTTTGGAAGAATCGGGGGTGAATCGCTTGATTAAAGCGGCGTACCGGTTATTGAATTTGCAGACTTTCCTGACTGCCGGCGAGCAGGAAGTTCGCGCATGGACTTTTCACAAAGGATGGAAGGCTCCTCAATGTGCGGGTGTTATTCATACGGATTTCGAAAAAGGATTTATTCGGGCGGAAGTCATCAAATATGATGATTTTATAGCCTTGGGTTCGGAAGCGGCTTGCAAAGAAGCCGGCAAAATGAATGTCGAAGGTAAGGAATATATCGTACAGGATGGCGATATCATGCACTTCCGGTTTAATGTCTAATCGGACAAAAGATACGAAATTATCATATAGTTGATTTTTATGTTCTAAAAGTATGTTGTAAAACATATAAAATAATTTTTGATTAATCGTTTAACCTATTACCTTTGCATTAATTTCTATAACGAATTATAAGATTTTAAGAGTTGAAAAGAGTTTCATTAAAAGTAATTGCTGAAGAATTGAGTGTTTCGGTTGCTACAGTATCTCTTGTATTGAGCGGAAAGAATGAAAGAGGAAGGGTTAGCCAAGAGGTAGAAAAAAAAATTTTGAATAAGGCAGTGGAATTAAATTATATGCCGAATTCTTTTGCAAAAGGTCTGAAAATGGGACGTTCTAAAACTCTGGGTTTAATCGTTGCGGATGTATCAAACGTTTTCTTCGGAACATTGGCCTTACATATCCAAGAATATGCTGAAAAAGAAGGATATGCGGTTATAATAGCCAACACGAATGAACAAGAGGAGAAAATGGAAAAAATGATTAAATTATTGACGAGTAGGCAGGTAGATGGTTTGATTGTTACTCCGACAGAAAAAAGTGAAAAATTAATTGAGAGGTTGATAGTTGACAAAATGCCTTTCGTATTAGTCGACAGAAGTTTTCCAACTATTAATACCAATTTTGTGATGATCAATAATTATGAAATATCGTATCAGGCAACTCAAAAACTGATTGAGCGAGGATGTAGGAATATTGGATTGTTGAATTATCATCAAAATATGTATCATACTAACGAACGGAAACGAGGATGCATCGAAGCACTTCAGCAAGCGAATATCTATCATCCGGAGAATGTGAAAGAAGTTCGGTATGAAAATCTGAAAAAGGATGTTGAAAATGGAATTAAAGAATTGGTAAAGAATAAAATTGATGGTATTTTTTTCACAACGAATTCTATTTCAATTTTAGGCGTAAAAAATCTGGTTAAACAAAATGTAGATATTCGGAATAGTATGAAAATGGTCTGTTTTGATGAGAATGATGCTTTTTATTTGTTGCCGTTTTCAGTTCCTTTTATCAAACAACCCATCGAAAAAATGGGTCAGAGAGCAATACAATTATTAATTGATCAAATTGAAAAACAAAATTCAACGACTGAAAAGTATATTGTTGATGCTGAATTGATAATCAAATAATTTTTTTGTTTACTTTATGGTTAAACGATTAATCATATAGATAATAGAGTAACTAAATTTAAGGGGAAATAAAGTTTTGTTTTACAGAGTAAGTTAAACGATTAACTATATTTTATAGAGAATTTGCAGATCATGTACAAATGAAATAAATATAATACAGTAATAATGTGAATTACTAATTAATTAAAGACTATGAATAAAAATTATCCAAAAATCGGAATCCGGCCTATTATCGACGGCCGTAGAAGAGGAATCAGGGAATCGTTGGAAGAAACGACCATGACCATGGCAAAAAATGTTGCTGCATTTTACAGCGATCATTTGCGTTATCCAGACGGTTCCCCTGTGCAATGTGTGATTTCTGATACTTGTATAGGAGGAGTAAAAGAAGCTGCCAATTGTGCTGTAAAGTTTGAAAGAGAAAATGTAGGGCTCTCCTTATCCGTTACTCCCTGTTGGTGTTATGGTTCGGAAACAATGGATATGAATCCGTTAATTCCGAAAGCCGTATGGGGATTTAACGGCACGGAACGTCCCGGTGCGGTATATTTGGCGGCGGTATTGGCGGCCCATAATCAAAAGGGGCTTCCTGCTTTTGGTATATACGGACACGATATACAAGACATTGGAGATACGCATATACCGGAGGATGTGGAAGAAAAACTCTTGCGTTTCGCCCGGGCCGGACTGGCGGTCGCTCTTATGCGTGGAAAGTCGTATTTGGCCATAGGTTCTGTGTGTATGGGTATCGGAGGATCAATGGTGAATCCCGATTTTTTACAGGAATACCTTGGAATGCGTACCGAATATGTAGATTGTTCGGAAATCATCCGTCGTATACAACAGGAAATTTACGATAAGGAAGAGTATCGTAAAGCGATTGAATGGGTGGAAAAAAATTGCAAACCCAATGAGTTGCCCGATCACAATCCTGAGAACATTCGTCGCAGCCGCGGACAAAAAGACGCCGACTGGGAATATGTGGTGAAAATGACGATCATTATGCGTGACTTGATGACCGGCAACCAAAAATTGGATGAGATGGGATTTGGAGAAGAAGCCATGGGACATAATGCCATTGCCGGAGGTTTTCAAGGGCAACGCCAATGGACGGATTTCTTGCCGAACGGCGATTTTTCAGAAGCTTTATTGAATACATCTTTCGATTGGAACGGCATCCGCGCTCCTTTTCCTTTTGCTACCGAAAATGATCATTTGAATGCAATATCCATGCTTTTCGGTAATTTACTCACCCATACGGCACAAATCTTTGCTGATGTACGCACCTATTGGAGTCCTGAATCTATTGAAAGGGTATCCGGATGGAAGCCTGAAGGTGTTTTAAAAGACGGAGCCATTCATTTAATTAATTCGGGTGCTTGTACCTTGGATGCTACCGGAGAACAGACAAAGGATGGCAAACCGGCCATGAAACCTCATTGGGAAATAAATGAACAAGAGGTGGAGGCGATGTTGAAAGCAACCAAATGGGGGCCTTCGTCTCTTGAGTATTTTCGTGGCGGCGGATATTCTTCTAAGCTGTTATCGAAGGGAGGAATGCCCGTCACCATGTGCCGGCTGAACCTTGTAAAAGGGGTAGGGCCTGTTTTGCAGATCGCCGAAGGCTGGACGGCTACCTTTCCTGATGAAGTATTCGCTATCATCGACAAACGAACGGATAAGACTTGGCCGTCGACATTTTTTGTGCCTCGGCTTACCGGAAAAGGCCGTTTTGCCGATGTATATTCCGTGATGAATTATTGGGGAGCTAATCATGGAGCGATCAGTTACGGGCATATCGGTGCGGACTTGATTACACTGGCATCGGCCTTGTCCATCCCGGTGAATATGCATAATGTGGAGGAATCGAAAATATTCCGTCCTTCGGCATGGGCATCTTTCGGTTCCGATAACGAAGGATCGGATTACCGAGCTTGCGCAGCTTACGGACCGTTGTATAAATAAATCATCAAAAAAATTGATTCATGAAAGATCGTATATTTTTAAAATTGTTTCTTATTATCTTCTTTTTTAGCGCCGGAAATATTATCTATTCTGTTTCGGCAGATAATAAAGAAGTGCTACAATCGCAGCGTACAGTTACAGGACGAATTATGGATGCGGGTGGCGAGCTTCTTATTGGTGTAAATGTAATAGAAGAAGGAACTTCAAACGGAACCATTACCGATATAAACGGTACTTATACGCTTACTCTGACGACGCAAGATCCCGTTCTACGTTTTACCTATATCGGATTTAAAGAAACTATTGTCCGCGTTGAAAACAAAGGGATTATTGATGTGGTAATGGAAGAAGATGTAGAAGCGCTGGATGAAGTGGTAGTGGTAGGTTTCGGAACACAAAAGAAAGCTTCGGTTGTGGGCTCCATAACGAATGTAGAACCCACTAAATTATCATTGACGCCCACCCGTTCATTGAGCAATAATCTGGCGGGGATGGTATCCGGTGTAATTGCCGTACAGCGTAGCGGTAATCCATGGTCTAATAATTCCGACTTTTGGATTCGAGGGATTAGTACCTTTACGGGGAATACCAATCCTCTTGTTTTGGTAGATGGCATTGAGCGGTCGTTGAATGATTTGGAAACGGAAGAAATAGAATCCTTCTCCGTATTAAAAGATGCCGCAGCAAGTGCCGTATATGGGGTAAGAGGCGCCAACGGGGTAATCATGATTAATACCAAACGCGGAAAAATCGGAAAACCTCAAATTGAAGTTCGTTTCGAAAAAGCCTATACTTCGCCTACGAGGCTTCCCGATTTCATAGGAAGTGAAAAATACCTGGGACTGATAAACGAAATGTATGAGGATCAGGGAAGAGCCAGACCCTACAGTGATGCAACGTTGTTAAACTATAGATATCAAACCGATCCCGAGTTATATCCCGATGTAAACTGGTGGAAAGCAGTCGCGAAAGACAATGCCGATAATACAAGGGCGAATCTTAGCGTAAATGGAGGATCGGATATTTTGCGTTATTCTTTGGTATTAGGGGTATATGACGAAAACGGAATTCTGCGGAGAGATCCTAAACAGGAATGGGATTCTTCTTTGAAAGTGAGCAGATATACCGTGCGTTCCAATGTGGATATCAATGTAACCCCAACAACGCTTGTTCGCGTAAATGTAGGTGGATTTCTTCAGACCAAAAACGCTCCTCCGGGAGATAATGATGATGAAAATATTTTCCAGCAAGCCATGCGGATTCCTCCGTTTGTTCACCCGCTTATCTATTCGAACGGTTACATTCCCCGGATATCGGCTAAAGAAAATCCATGGGCATTATCCACTCAACGGGGGTACGAGAAAGTCAATCAAAGCAAAATAGAATCGCTCACAGCCGTTGAACAAGATTTAAAATTCATTACCCCCGGATTAAGCGCCAAGTTATCGTTTTCGTTCGATAAATTTTCATCTAATAGTGTGACGCGTTCAAAAAATCCGGATTACTATAACCCCGCAACCGGACGTGATGCCAAAGGAAATATTATGACTAGCATATTAAGCTACGGAGAAGAGTTTTTAGGATATAGCACGGGCGCACAATGGGGCGATCAAAGTATTTATTTGGAAGGAATGTTGTCGTATAACCGGACTTTTAATAAAGTTCATGATGTTAATACGATGCTTTTATATAACCAAAAAAATTATGATCGAGGAGATGCGTTGCCTTATCGTAATCAAGGGATAGCCGGACGATTTTCTTATACCTACTATCGGCGTTATGTGGGTGAGTTTAATTTCGGATATAATGGATCGGAAAATTTTGCTCCGGGGAAAAGATTCGGATTTTTTCCGGCAGTAGCATTGGGATGGATTGTTTCACAGGAAAAATTTATGCAGCCCCTTTCGGAAACCGTTTCTAATTTAAAAATAAGAGGTTCTGTAGGTCAAGCGGGAAATAGCATTTTAAGGGGGAACATATGGGATAAGCGATTTGCTTACATTTCTACCATTGTGGAAACAGGCTCTTATCGATGGGGTACCGAAAACAACATCTATCGGGTAGGAAGAGCGGAAGGAGAGATAGGAGTAAATGATCTGACTTGGGAAACGGTCACAAAAGCCAATGTGGGACTAGAGTTAGGTTTGTGGAACAACGCAATCAATTATACCGTAGATATCTTCAAAGAACAACGGAAAGATATCTTTATGGAAAGAACCAATGTTCCGGGGTCAGCCGGGTTTAACAGAAATATCTGGGCAAATTTCGGCAAAGTGAATAATCAAGGAGTGGATATGTCTTTGAGTATAAATAAACAACTCAATAAAGATTGGTTGGTATCGGGTATTTTCAATTACACTTATGCACGTAATAAAATAATTGAAATTGATGAGCCTCTTTCTATTGTGGGTACTTATCGTGCGCAGACAGGTAAGCCAGTAGGACAATTATTCGGTTTAGTAGCAGAAGGACTTTTTACGGAAGATGATTTTGATGAAAATGGAAAATTGAAGCAAGGCATTCCTGTACAAAATTTCAGTGATGTAGAGAATCTTCGCCCGGGTGACATCAAATACAAGGATCTCAATGGAGACGGTGCCGTTACCGCCGTAGATAGAACAGCGATAGGAGGCACCCGTATTCCTGAAATTGTATATGGCTATGGGGCGAATATCCGGTATAAAGCGTTTGATTTCGGATTTTTCTTCCAAGGAACCGGTAAAACCTATCAGATATTAGGAGGAGGAAATTGGATTCCGGGAGCAGAATTAGGCGCAGGAAATATCTATTCGAATATTGACGATCGATGGACCCAAGAAAATCCGAGTCAGAATGTGTTTTGGCCCCGAATGAGTGATAAATCGGTTGACAATAATAAGCAAGCCTCTACATGGTGGTTACGCGATATGAGTTTTTTACGATTGAAAAATATCGAAGTCGGATATAATTTCTCAAGAACACTTACTAAAAAAATTGGTATCCGTGATTGTAGGATATTTGTAAGAGGTTCTAATTTGGTAACTTTCTCCAAATTCAACCTGTGGGATCCCGAATTGGAAACACAGAACGGATTAAAGTATCCTCCCATGAAATCTGTCTCGGCTGGTTTAAGTATTAACTTTAATAATTAATGTATTATGCAAAAGTATAAATTTATCATACTAACAAGTATATTATCTCTCCTGTTGAGTGCGATAAGTTGTTCGGATTTTTTGGATAAAATGCCGGATGATCAACTCACCATGGAGATGGTATTTTCAGATAAGATAAGAACCGAAGATTGGTTGGCGAGTGTGTATTCGTCGGTCCCCGATCCTTTATGGGGGTATTTTAAATCACAAGGATTCAATATTATGGGGGATGATATGACTATTCCACAAGATTGGCAACCTTACGGATGGGCAAGTGTATATGCCTATACCATGGCTAATTGGAGTCCTACTTCAGGTTGGGATCCGAACTATTGGGTGGAATTGCCTAAAAGAATCCGTACCGGCCTTGTATTTTTAGAAAATGTAAGGGTGATTCCGGATGTAGGTTTAACCGAAGAATACGTCAATCAGATGAAAAATGAAGTGCGATTCCTCATTGCCTATTATTATTCTTTAATGATTGAGATGTATGGACCTATTCCTTTTACTCCGGGAGTAATCTATCCGGTGGATGCTCCGGCGTCCGAATTAATGACCACACAATCTCCTTACGACGAAATTGTGAATTGGATTGATCAGGAATTGAAAGATGTCTCCACTCAACTTCCCGCTGTATATCCTAATAATAACGATTGGGGAAGGGTGACCTCCGTCATGGCTTTAGCCATTAGGGCACGCACGCTGTTATTCGCGGCAAGTCCTTTATTCAATGGAAATGCTGATTTCAAAGATTGGAAAAATGCCGATGGAGAGAATTTATTTAAAACCGAATACGATTCATCGAAATGGGGGAGAGCTGCACAAGCTCATAAAGAATTGATTGATGCCGCACAAAGTGGAGGATATAAGCTTTACTATGAATATAATAATGATGGTTCTATTGATCCGTTTATGTCTTATTACAATATGTCCTTAAAACGGTTTTCTGACGGAAATAAAGAAATAATTTTCGGACGGGCGGATGCAGGTACTTATTCTACTTTTCAAGCGCACCATTTGCCGAAAGGTATCGGAGGCAATGCCGGAATGGGCGTGACACAAGAGTTAGTGGACGCATTTTTTATGAAAAATGGCGAGGCGCCTATCATGGGCTACAACGCCGACGGCTCTCCCATTATCAATTCGACCTCGGGATATGTAGAGAAAGGATTTTCTCAAACGCTGGAACAAAGAAATACCCAATGGCGTGGAGCCGAAGGCCCTCAAAAAGTTCCCGGACGAGTAACATTAGATGGGACTTACAATATGTATTGTAACCGCGAGCCCCGTTTTTATGTTTCTGTTATTTACAATGAAGCCTGGTTAGGAGTGGATAACCGAAGAGTTAACTTCTTACAAAACGGAGGTCAAGATACGGGGCCGACTTTCGATGCTCCGCAAAACGGATACAATGTTCGTAAAAGAATCAGTTTGGATATTTTTCCCCGCGAGAATAAATATACCTATCAGCCGGGCATTCTCTATCGTTTGGCTGAAGCGTATCTGGGCTATGCGGAAGCATTGAATGAATCGCAGGGAGCAACTACCGAAGTATATCAATACGTCAATTTGGTACGGGAACGAGCCGGTCTTCCCAATTTAAAATCCGGACTTAGCAAAGAAGAAATGCGCGAAGCGATTCAGCACGAAAGAAGGGTCGAGTTCAATTGTGAAGGTATTCGTTTCAATGATGTCCGACGTTGGAAATTGGGAGAAAAATACTTCAATACTAAACTATACGGTATGAACTTCAACGGGTCTGAAAAAAGCGATGATGAAAACAATCAGAGGGCATTTTATAAAAGAACTTTTTATAAGAACCGTTATTTCAATAAACGGATGTATTTATGGCCGGTTCCGCAAACGCAGATGGATATTAATCCAAACTTAATACAGGCGCCGGGATATAATTAAACACAACAAATAAAAATGATATGAAAAAGATAAATATACTTTTTTTATGGATACTGGGTATTGTGTTAAGCGTGAGTTCCTGTAAGGATGATGCGAATCCTTATGATTATTCGGATAACACATTCGTCAGAGTAACTGAAAAATCGGTTTCCATAGCCATAGGAGATAGCTATACGTTCGTTCCCTATTTCGATAGCGACGAAACCGCAAACAAAAAATTTATCTGGAATGTGTTGGATCCTTCCATTGCGGAGGCAAATGCAGGTAATGACCATGCAGGAATCGTTACCGGAAAATCCGAGGGAACAACCGTCGTAGAGATTGTTTCAGAAGATCAGACGATGCGGTATTTTGTGGATGTGGTCGTTTTTAAACCGTTTGAATTGGAATATCCGATATATATCGATTTCGGACCGAGGTTGTCGGGAGAACCCTTTAATAATTATACTGGAAACGATATGAAGATACTCTCCAATTTGGTAGATGAGAAATCCAATATCACTGAATTTTCAATCGAAATAAGCAGTCCGTTTTCCGGAACGTTGGTACGTGATCTTCCTAATGTATTAGGTTTTCCTCGTGAAGTGTCGAACGATGTTTTGTTTTCGGACGGAATCAAAATACCGGTTAGTAGCTTTAAGATTTCAAACCTGAACAAACGGCAAAAGTATACGTTCATATTCTACGGTGCGATTAACGATAACAACACCGAGACCGAATATCGGGTTATCGGAAAAACCGACGGCTCTGTACTTCTCAACACGTCTTATAATACATCGAATGTCGCGATCGTTGAAAATATTTTACCGAAGGATGATTCTACAATCGATATCACCTTGCAAGCGGGTCCTAACAATATGCAATGGGCCAAGTTTTTCGGTATCAATGCAATGATAATTTTTCCGGAAGGATATGAATTGCCGTTTCCTAAGGATTGATCAGGAATAATATGAAATAAAACTTTTACTATCGGGCGATGACAAACTAAATCGTCCGATAGTAAATCAATCAAATTACAAAAATTTTTAATTATGCGAATAATATCGTTGACGTGTATCTTATTTTTTACAGTCTCTATAACCATTTTTTCACAAAACCGACCGTTTAACGGATTGGATATGAACATGGGTAACCTCT
>ENA-UOOK01001288-UOOK01001288.1-fermentation-metagenome-genome-assembly--contig:-NODE-1288-length-33019-cov-9.272297_pt1 | contig 33019 bp, 32 predicted proteins | sample MGYA00245777_ERZ724023 | MGnify/ENA primary metagenome ERZ724023 (study PRJEB28704, sample SAMN03018312) | fermentation metagenome | biome: anthropogenic terrestrial biome; feature: soil; material...
TTTATGTTTTGCATCTGTGAGTTCCTATATTGGGGTGTGGGCGAAGCCCACTTTGTCTTGTGAAATACACACCGAAGATTATTTATAGTATTTTGAAAAGCATGTAATTCGCATAACACACACTACCTCTCCAATAGATGATATATGCGGATATGCGTATGGAATGTTTTAAAGGAGTGCGGACTAAACGTATAATGTATTACTTGCTCTTTTGAGAGGGGAGCGTGAGTGAATCGGAAATGAGGAGAATGTTTCATGGCTCGAATGAACGTAAGTCCAACCAGAATGGTACTGACAGGGCTTAAAAAAAGGCTGAAAACTGCAAGACGTGGGCATAAGCTGTTAAAAGACAAACGTGATGAATTAATGAAAAAATTCCTCGACATTGTCCGGGAAAACAAGCGCCTGCGTGAGGAAGTGGAAGAAAAGCTTAACATAGTGCATTCGCGTTTTGTAATGGCTAGAGCGGTAATGAACACCGAGCTTGTTGAGGAAGCGCTTATGTTTCCCAAAACGGAGGTTAACCTGAACGCATCCACCCGCAACATCATGAGCGTGGATGTTCCGATGCTGGAGTTCACCACAGGCGACAACCTCGAAGGAGATATTTACCCATACGGATTTGCTAACACAACTGGTGAGTTGGACGAAGCAATAGCAACCCTCTCAGCTCTTACGCCTGAGCTGTTAAAGCTTGCCGAAATGGAAAAGTCAGCGCAGCTTTTAGCCGACGAAATAGAAAAAACAAGGCGCCGTGTTAATGCACTTGAATATGTGCTGATCCCAGACTTGGAGGAAACAATTAAGTACATTACCATGAAACTTGACGAAAACGAAAGATCCAACCTAACAAGACTAATGAAGGTCAAGGACATGATGCTGGAGAATGCCCACAACTATAAGGAAAAAGTAACACAAGGGTTTTAACTTTGTTAAGCTTTTATCTTCTAAATAATTTACCGAGACAAGTAAAAATAAAGCTAAATTAAAAGAATGGCACAGTGACAATAAAATATATGTTTAGGTAAATACAATATTTTAAAGCTGATAAGAGTTTTCCTTATCAGCTTTTTGCATGACAAATCTCAGGTTCTACGTCATTATAGGAGTGGAATAAGGTAAAATGAAAGAGTTTTTTGTTCTTGGCAGGTGGTCGATGATTGTATGCCAATTTCATTTTTCAGAGGCTTTACAGAAAGACCAATCACTATTAGAAGTATTCAAAATATTTTTGAACGTGCTTGTAAAAGATTTCATAATGAAAATGTCTTTCTTACACAAGAGTAATTTTATTGGTCATAAAAACCTTGGGAAAATTCGTGCTTACGTCCAATGTCACCTTGAGCGAAATGCAGGATTTGCCAAAGAATTTTGCCTATGCTCACAATTTATAGTTGTTGAAATACTATGACTTGTGTGGTAAAATATAGAAATGAAAAGCGTTAGGCGATATGAATTCCTATGGTCTTATTAGGAGGGATTAGTAATGTTGCAAGATACATTCAGAGCAGTTGATGTATATATAAAAGATAGGGTCGGGTTAGAGGATCAAATACTTATTAAGGTTAGAGAATCTAGTCGATATTCAACGATGCCCGAAGCAAGTATTTCAGCGAACCAAGGTAAATTCTTATACATTCTTGCTAAATCTTGCAGCGCTAAAAACATCTTGGAAATAGGAACACTTGTTGGCTACAGTACGATATGGTTAGCTAGAGCTTTACCAGAAGGTGGCAAGATTGTGACTATTGAATATGACGAGACAAATTATGATATTGCTTGTAAGAATATAGAAGAAGCAGATTACAGTGACTTAGTCACAATAATTAAGGGAAAAGCATTAGACGTATTACCTGACATAGAAAAGAAGCAGCTATCCCCTTTTGATTTTATTTTTATTGATGCAGATAAACCTCCCTATGTAGAGTACTTAAATTGGGCTCTTAAGTTTTCAAGAAAAGGTTCAATAATTGTGTTAGATAATGTTATTCGCAATGCGAAGATTTTAGACAGTAATACATCGGATCCTAAAGTCATCGGTGTAAAAAAACTGAATGATTATTTAAAAGACTGTAAAGAGGCTGACTTCACTATTCTACAGATGGTTGGTGGGAAAGATTACGACGGAATGGCAGTAGGGATAGTACGGTAGGAAATTGCTTTGCCTAATAATGCTTTTACGACATTTGTTAGGAGATTATGATACCTAAGAGCTTTTTGTGATATAATATTGTTAGAATTTAGTTTTGGAGATGAGAGTTTTAAGAAAAAATTATTCTTTTGTAATAACCAAAGGTATAGACAATTATTATATTGCTTCTGTCCCTGAGTTGCCAGGTGTTTTTACTCAGGCTAAGGAATTAGGTGATATCTTTCCAAGAGTAAAAGAGGCTATCGAAGTATATTTGGAAACATTGGAATCGGATAGAGACATTATATTTGATGAAGTAAAATTTATCGGAGTGAATCAAGTCGAAGTGGAAGTGGAAGTGGGTTAATGGGAGAAAAACTACCTGTTATATCAGGGAAAGATTTAGTTAAGTTCTTTCTTAAAAATGGATGTGAGTTGAAAAGAGTTAAAGGTAGTCATCATGTCATTCTTAGTAAGTTTAACAATCAAATTTTTGTTGTTCCTGTTCATTCTAATGAAAAAATTGACCGTGGATTATTAAAGGCAATTATTAAACAATCTGGTTTAGATATGGATCAATTTATAGATATGATAAAAGTGTAAGAGCTTTCGTTTATGGTGGATTTATGGCTACGCATCCTAAAAAGAAAACCCTAATTTGTGAACTTTTTACCTCCTGCCAATGAAGAAACTAATTTATTTTAGCTAAGATGATAACACATATTGATGAAATAGCTAAATGCTGATATAATGATGTTGTGATAGCTAAAACGAGGTGGGTTTTATGAGAGTATCATCTACAGAAGTCCAGAATAGTTTTGGAAAGTATTTAAAATATATAGAGCTGAATGAAGAAATTATTGTAACAAAAAAAGGGCGTGATGTTGCCAGGATATTGCGCTGCGAAGATAATGACAGCATAATGGAAGATGCAGCTGAATACAAAACATCAGGTGGTTGGGTAACCTATGAAGAATATGCAGAGCTTGTAAAAGCCTCCGAACAACGGTTTGAGCTGATTGATGGGGTTGTATATAATCTTGCTGCTCCATCATATGCGCACCAGCATATTATTCATGAAATACATGGTGCATTTTATAATTGGTTTAAAAACAAAAAATGCATACCGTTAACCTCACCTTTTGATGTAACATTACAAAAATCGAAAGAGAATATTTGTGTCGTTCAGCCAGATATAATAGTAATATGTGACAGAGAAAATGTTGATAAGAATGGAAAGTACAAAGGAATTCCTACTCTTCTTATTGAAGTGCTTTCCCCTTCCACCAGAAGTAAAGACATGCTAAAAAAGCTTGATTTGTATAAGCAATGCGGGGTGAAGGAATATTGGATAGTTGAACCGCAAAATACGCAGATTTATGTGTATTCTCTTGAAAATAATGATATCAGTAATAGCAAAGCATACCGGAAGGGCGCAGATGATTATGTAAAATCTGATTACTTTGAAGGTCTACAAGTTTCCATGAATGATATGTTTGAATGATAAGATAAAATTCAAAAAAAATTTCTCTTTAACCGAGACAAAATAACAGACAATATAAAACAGCAGACAACAGATTACAAATAATAGATGGCGTAAATCCTGTATCTCAATATAGAATTTACGCCATAGATTTTTAATTAATATAAATCTAAACTTGTGAGTAGAAAAATTTATCTTAATACTCCATTGGGTCTTTAGATGATATCCGTTTTACCAGGAAAAGTAGCAGCATTCCTACAACCAAGAAAAATACGATTGAGCCAATCGCCCAGAGCAGCCCGTTTTGCTCGGCAGTTACCGAATCAACCCCCTGATTTACATACCAATTGTGCATTCTGTAAGAAATCGTGCTAAATACCAGCGGACCAACAAAGGTTGAAGTACGACCGGCAACGGAAAGGAAACCGTAAAATTCCGCAATCTTGTCTGCCGGTGCAAGCTGGCTTACCATTGAGCGGCTTACAGCCTGAGCTCCCGAGAGCGAGAAGCCCGCAAGAATTCCGATAACATAGAACCATACTATGGTTGTAATGAAAAACAGTCCGGTTACCGAAGCAATAAGTATTAGAAGAGAAATAATTATTGCTTCCTTACTACTCTTTTTATCGGAAATGCGACCGAAAAGCAAAGCTCCGAATGTGCCGGATACATGAATTAGAATAACAAAGATAATAAGATCCATCTGATTCATGCCATACAATGTAGCTCCGATAATAGCTGCAAAGTCCATCAACATCATAATGCCATCGTTGTAGATTAAAAAGGATATCATATATTTAATAAATTCTTTATAGCTTTTAATTGACCGGAATGTTTGAGCAAGCTTACCAAACGCCAGGGTTATTACTCCCTTTCCCTCAGGGATCTGTTCCTTCTCATGCTTTTCCCGAACATTCAAGAACGTCGGAATTGAGAATATTAGATAAAGAGCAGCGGTTATAAGGAAAGCATAAGGTATGAAATCATTTCCAATTGTTTGTATGGGAATCAGCACAATTAATAATGCGACGATTCCGCCAAGCATACCGACAGCCCAGCCTTTACCTGATACAAAGCCGATTGATTCCGGTGTTGATACATCCGTCAGCAGTGCATCATAGAATACCTGAGCTGCACGGTAACCTATCTCGGCCAGAATAAAAAACAGCATACCGGTGAGTATACCTCCCTCTCTTACAAAAAACAGCAATGCGGTAAAGATAACAGAGATGATCGTAAAAATAAAAAGTAATTTTTTCTTTGACTTTGTAAAATCCGCTATTGCTCCAAGAATTGGCGAAACTATTGCCACAATGATTGCAGCTAAACCCACGGATATGCCCCAGAGGCGTGTGCCATCAGCTCCGCCAACAACAGCATTTTTAAAATATGCGGAATAAACAGCCAACAATACAATTGATGCATATGCGGAATTTCCAAAATCGTAAAAATACCATGACCATCGTGATTTTTTGGTAGCTTTGTCTACTTCTTTGTCTCTTACAGCTTTAGAATCAACATTACTCATAGTAAATAGCTCCTATCAAAATTATGACGTGAATCAAAGGTGAAAAATAACCTCTTGCGATTAATTCTATACTAGTTTTATACTGATTTCAATAAGATGATTATCACCTTGAAAGTCACGACGTAACTTTCTGATGAAATTTAAGACATCTTAAATTTCATCAGCCTTCGAAAGAAGGCTGGATAACCATATTGTGATTGCACCAGATTGCAGCAAGCTGCAACTTCCCTGCAGACAAACCTGTAGGAAAAAGCCGTTTCACGACTTTCTGGTAAGCAATCATTAGATAATAACCAATACTAATACACTCTAATATTCCCTTAGTAGGATAGCGCTTCTTATCTTATTTGAATATTTATTGATGCTATTAAATTATTATGATATGGTAGAATTAATTAAGAAATTTACCTAAGAAGTGGACCTAATACTAGGAGAGGTGATGTGTTATGAAGAAAAACCTTTTAGTAATGCTTGTCATATTGTTTATGCTTACAGGTTGTGCTAACGATAAAAATACATCAAATAGTGAATATACATACTCGGACAAAAATATAATTACCGGTATACATATAACGCAGCCCGAAGGGAAAACGTATATCGAAGCAAATTTGTGTTGCTCTGAGAATATTACGTTAAACATTGATAAATCAGAAATTGTTGTCAAGAACGGAACAGATGATTATGATATCGATGAATTAAGGAATCGATATTCTCTTGTTGATGCCGGGCTTAGAGTTATCGCAGTGGTAGAGAAGGTGCCCTCAGCCAACGGAGAGTATGTTTTATTTGAACTCTATAAATATAATGATAAACGCATAAGTAAAGTATGGTCAGCCTGTGATTTATCAGCTACAATCCAGAATGTTAATACTGAGTATGGTCAGCTTAATATTTACTTCCCACAATTTGATATCAGTCACAAATTGCAATTTACAGAAGATGAGCAGAGTCGTTGGGAGCAAAAGTTATCTGAATTAAAAAATAGTAATATAGAAATTGATGAAAACTATTATACTGATATTAAAGATAACCTGATAATCAGCCCGCTCACTTATCATATTGTTGACCTATATGATAGTGGAATTAAGGAAATACTGATATTATCAGAAGTAAAAACAGTAGGGGCTAAAACACCATCTATAAGGGATCGTGTTGTTTTTATAATTGAGAACAAAAATGGAGCTATAAGCACGAAGGATATTGTATTCGAAAGAGAACAAACTGATACACAATCACCATTTGCATACTTCAACTAAAACATAGCAGAAGTACCAGGGGAACAAGGAACCACCTGATACTTCTGTATATTTTTTTAATACGCACCGTTTACTCAAGATTGAGCTTTGTTTTCAACAGGTAATTTGTTGCTATATAGTAACCTGCCGACAAAATAATTGAAATAACTAAAATGATTACAGATAAAGTCATAAGTTGCGGAACCATATTTGCAAAAGGAAATGAATTGTGTTCAATACTAACTCCAAATGAAATATCTTCCGATATTACTTTTACAAAGGGTGAAGACACGAAAGGTAAAATCAGCATATATACAACTTGGCTTATGGTGTTAATTCCTATATAGAAAGCAAATGACAAAATAATCCTGTGCTTGTTGAATATATGACCCAGAGAAATAGCCGCATATATCTCAATAATAGTGCGAGCAATGTTTATAAGTAGTATAAGGCCCCCTAATATAAAGAACGATGCATTAAAGACTCCCATTATTTCAGACAACTCATTGATCATTTTACTCATTTCTCCCGACGGAATAAATAGGATGATAGAACAAAAGCCAATTAATGCGCTTAATACATTCCAAAGCATGGCTATAAGAAGCTTGCTTGTCGTATGCTGCCATGTCTTAACAGGAAGAGTAAACATCAGATAACCTTCATTGCCCAGCAGGCTTTTATAAAACCTTTGAACGACAACCACCAGGCTTATTACCATAGTCCCAACGAATAACAAGACGTATGCCAATATTGATATTGTTGTTAATATCCCTCTGAGATTTTTTATAATATCATTTTCTACACTCTGAGTTGAAATTAAAGTCCTACTAATGAGAGCAAACAAGACGATGGCAATATATAATGGGAAAAACCAACGTGCCGTTGCTTTAAATTCGTATTTCATCAATTTTCGTAACATCTAAACACCTCCCTGAATAGTGCATCCACAGACTTACCATATTCATCACGAATATCATCAACTGATTTTGTAAGAGCAACTTGACCGTTCTTAAGGAAAACTATATCATCAAGAATTTTTTCAATATCTGCTATAAGATGAGTGGACAGTATTATTGTTGCATCCTCGCTATAATTTTTAAGGATTGTATCGAGGATATAATCCCTTGCAGCCGGATCAACACCACCAATTGGCTCATCCAGCAAATACAACTCTGCCCTTCTGCTCATAACAAGAATTAGTTGAACTTTTTCCTTTGTTCCTTTTGACAGTGTTTTCAGTTTACAATTGGCATCAATATTTAAGCTTTTTAGCATGTCATATGCCTTTTTTTCGCTGAAATCAGAATAAAAATCCTTGAAAAATCCAATTATCTCCGAAACTCTCATCCAGTCATTTAGGTAGCTTTTTTCCGGAAGGTAAGAAACTATTTTTTTTGATTCCAAACCGGGTTTAAATCCCCCGATACGAACCTCACCACTTGATGGTGTTAATAACTCATTGCATATTTTTAAAAATGTACTTTTACCGCTTCCGTTTGGACCTAACAACCCTACAATTCTTCCTCGCTCTATGTTCAGATTGACTGAATCAAGGGCTTTCACAGAACCAAAGCTTTTAGTAAGGTTCTTACATTCTAAAATTTGTCTCATTTCTTCATCTCCTCCAGCATCGTTTTTAGCATTTTCAGAATTTCTGCTGTTTCAAAACCGAGCTTTTTCATGTTCTCCAGAAACTGCTGCACATGTTCCTTAGCTATTTTTGATTTTATACTACAAATCATATTTATATCCTCCGTTACAAATCTTCCGCTCGTTCGATTAGTAAACAAAAGTCCATCTTCCTCCAATTTTGCAAAAGATCTTTGTAGGGTGTTGGGATTTACCGATATCTCCTGTGCCAGCTCTCTGACAGAGGGAAGCTTTGAACCTGGAGAATACTCGCCTGAACATATTTTCAGCTCTATCTGCTCTATCAATTGTGTATATATCGGGCGATCTGATTTAATTTCCCAAGGCATTTGATCACTCCTTTGTATTATTGTATTAAGCGCTTAATACAATAATACAACTAAACAAATTCTATGTCAATACTTTTTTTAAAATTTTTTTTTAATTTACGGAAGAAATTGCTTAATCCGTTTTCTGCAAAGCAAAATAACGTACTTTAATTTATATTCTTGCTAGCAAGCTATATTTTCAGCACACCCAGGTTGCATGGGCGAGCAGCAAACGAAGTTTGCGACCAGCCATTTAAACGAGGCTGGGGCCGGTCGCAGGCTAAAGCTGGGCTGGTCGCGTACAGAGCCTGCTCAGATAACATAATCCCATTTTTGTCCCATCTTCATATTATGTATTAAAAGATTTTACAAGGAGAGAGGGCAAATGATACAGGTTGAAAGGAATTTAATTACAGATGACTCCATTCAAAGGTTATACCCTGCAGGGAGCACAAAATGGCAGATTGCAAAAAAAATGGCGGAAAGCGATGCAGTTTATTCATATTCGTCAATGAAGTCTCTTGAATTTGAGTTGGATTCAAGGAAAGAAATTGTTAATGCTTCTGAAAAATTATATAACAGCTTTTTTACATTTAGACTTTTTAAGGATTCAATGTGCAATACCAATTACTGGACAAGAACACAGGAAGGTGGATTCAGATTAAATGAAAATGCCAACCCTCACGAAGCAATCCGTGACATCTACAAAAACAGCAAGTTATATGGCACAGAATGTGCAACAGCAATAGTTATAGTATTTTACTTGGGATTAGTCGAGGTTCTACCGCTGGAACTCTTTGACAGGCTATTTTCCAACATTTATCTGATGGATTGGATGTATCTAGACAAGGATCTTGGGGTTCGTACATATAGAGGTGTAAAGAATGCTCTACCCGGGGATTGCCTATATTTTAAAAACCCGGACGTAAACCCTGATACTCCGGAATGGCAGGGTGAAAATGCTATAATGCTTTTAAACGAATATTATTATGGCCATGGTATTGGTATTAAGAAATCCAATGAAATAATCCGCGATCTAAATAGAAACAGAGCATATGGTTCTGAAACCTCTGCATATTTAATGGATCAGATAGTGAAGCCTGATTTTAAGTATCTTGCAGCGGTAAACCAAACATATAATCAAGTATAGTAAAAAATAATCCTATATAAATTTAGGTTTTTTTGATGAATTCTGTACTGCACACAGGGCAAGTTGCTTGAAGCTTGCCCTTGTGCCTGGGCAGTCGAAGAGTCTTTTTGCATTTAGGACATTTTATAAAAAGAAATTGTTTTCTCTGACTGATTCTTGTTTTAGTTTTTTGAAAATTGCTTAGATATTTCCGGAACATATTCCTGAACCAATAAAATAATTTCATTATTTTCATTGCAAAAGCTCTATTTATTTCATCAAATTTATACAGTTCCCTTTTTCGATTATCTATATTTTTTGAAAAAGCTCTGAAAACCGAATAGGCAAAAATAATACTGCTTATGATCCAGATATATGGATATGGGAGAAAAATCAATGCAAATAAAGCTAAAAAAATAGAATATCTGTCTATCCCGTTACGTCCTGCAAATATTTTATAAAACATTTCTTCACCTCTTAAACCATTGTAAACACTGTTTTACAGGATGTCAATTAAATGTGCAGTTCTTGGTAGGCGTGCACGAGTTGAAAAGACAAGGTAACATCTGAATTCTAAGAGAATGATTTGTTAAACTAAATTTACCGCATGAATTGTATCATTCATAGTATTTTTATGGCCTGCAAACACACCAATTTTATTTTTACCGGCCCTTTTTGCTTCATACATTGCAAAATCAGGCTGGTCAATGATCTCTGAAATGGTTTTTGTCCAATGACGAGAGGAACTGATGCCTATACACAAGCCGGCACTAACTTCAGGAGTCCTATTAATAATGTCATTGAAATCTTCCGCATAACATTCCTGAATTCTTCGGGCGATCTTAACAGCCTGCTCCTCGTTACAATCATAAAGATAAACAAGAAATTCATCACCACCAAAGCGTGAGGGTATGTCTGATTTTCTACAGGTTTCTTTTAAAATTCTGCCTACAAGACGCAGCAGTGCGTCACCGCCTTGGTGTCCATACATCTCATTAATCATTTTAAAATTATCAAGATCAATAAACAAAAGGCAGTGCTCAATTGAATTAAAAGACGGTTGATTAATATATTGTCCTAAATTATGCATCAGATAATTCCGGTTCAAAACGCCGGTAAGATCATCATGTATTATCTGATCATACAAAGTATCCTTTTCTTTTATGGCATTTTCCAGCTCTTTACTACGGATTGATAAAAGCTTTCCCTGATAAAGAGCAGTTGCAATCATCATAATAACCGGTCCCACCCACGGGAAATCAACGAGACGAATTATGCTTGCTGCATTCAAAGCTCCATAAAAACCTGACGCTGCCCAGCCTGTAAAACCAACTGCAAGCGGCCAATAAAGTGAGCGGCACTCTGGGTGTTTAATGTAATATCTTATAAACACTATGTAGCAGGTTAATAGATAACCCATAATATAAACTAAAAGAAGATTAAACCCCATACCCTTCGCCATTGTAGGGTGATTTGTGAGGTGAACAGTCCGTGTAATAATCCATTTATCTTCCAGCCAAACGAGTGCGATACAAATAAAGCAATTTATTATTGTTATGTATTTTAATTTTTTAAAAGAACGCTGTACAACGCTCTCAATAAACGAAATACCGAAAACTGGGGAAATAGAAAGACCCATATAGCTTATTCTGGTCCAAAAATCAACTGCAGCCACGGTTGTGGATGTCGAATACATAGCATAACCAAATAAAAGAAAGAAAAAGGAAAGCTGCAGTATCACTATGCTTTGCAGCGTAGATCCATTGCGATTATAATAGTATGAAATGGAAGTATAAATAAGAATAATTAATACAATTATAGCTCCCATTCCAGGACCTATTGAATCAATACTAAGCTTTATTATGTGTTCGGATGGTAAATCAAATGCCCCACTCGTATATACATGCATAAAACCCCACCATTCCTGCAGTTGTATATTAATACTATAATTATACCGTTAAAAACAAAATATTTCTACCAATTTAAACAAATTTGCAGTATTTTCAAAAAGAAAAGAAAAGAAAATTACGAAAAAAACAAAGGGTGTAAAATATTGACGATGCAGGTTAAAACAATAGGGGTGGATATACTTGATCTAAAGTGCATAGAGACGTTTCGGACTATTTTGGTAGGTGGAATAAACCTGATTTCTCTTCAATTTCAGGCATATCTTCTTTCCAACCGTTTATAATGTAGTCAGCGATTTCTTCGGAATAAACGGTATAAAAGTTATTTTTATCTTCTACTTCGATCTGCAGTATACATCGATCTGTTAATGTAGTTACTGTCCAGCCATCGCTATGATTTACAATATCATAAAATGGCCATAGGTAATAGCAGCAGTTATTTTTAGAGGAAATGATAATGCCAATTGGACGTATTTTTGGAAATATAGTTTCAATGTATTTGCTATCGATGCTATAAATATCAGTATATTGGCTAATCATATCAATAACTTTTTCTATAACATCATCATTCAGACCTGAATACATTATTTCAGTCGTAATGTTACCAAGCCCTCCCGTCATTGTAATCCACTCTACTTGCTCTTTCTCGGGAGGGTTAAAAGGTATTTTGTTGATCAATTCACTATCATTCGTGTACCAATTTTCGTGTTCTGTTGTGTCGTTACAGCCCGGCACAAGAACAAGTACAAATATGCAAACAAGGGCTAACCCTATTTTTTTCATTATTTTAATCCACCTTTTTGCAGTAAATTAATAAAGGTCAAACAAACAAAAACATTTTATTACAAAGAAATTGTTTGCTCATCAAACACCCTAAAACTATTGCTTAACTTGCATTTTAGTGACTTTACTGATGTAAAACATAAATAAAAAACAAGAATATTTATGTTTTGCATTTGTGAGTTACTATATTGGGGTGTGGGCGAAGCCCACTTTGGTTTTGTGGTTAAAAACACGTGTCAGGGGATAAACCGATTTCTTTTTCGGTTAAGGCAGAGCCTTTCGAGATCCATTACGTGTTTTTCTACGTAAAAATGTTTTATGCTTGCTTTAGTTGAACAAGTTCACCTAATAATATTAGACGGAAGAAGTCTAAGAAAAGTTTCATTATAATTACAATTATTTTTCCGGTGTTCATGTTTTTGAAATAACGTTGTAAAAAACAACTCAACTTTCCCAACATAGCGTCTAAAATACTGTTGCATAGTTGAGTAAAAACGTTATAATCGTGCACCTTAAGATAAAGATATGAATATTATATAAAAAATCGTTCAATTTTTGATACAGCAAGTTAGCTGAAAAGCGGTAGTAAAGTGGAAAAAAAGAGAATTATGACATTAGTATTTTTTACATGCTGTATAATAGAATACGCACTTTCAGACCTTCATATACTACTGCTTGAAAGGAAGTGTGAATATGCTGCCTGTCCGAATTACAGCAGGTGACGGAGCTAGTGAGCTTTATACTTTTTTGCAAAAAGAGCTTGAAAAAATAGAACCCGATGGTGAAAACTATAAGCTGAATCAAGAATATGATGACGGTCTTATTGCTGTGGAATGCTATAAAAAGGAAAAACAAAAAGAGTCTTATACTTTTGTTGAGCAATTATCGTCTGTGCTTGCGGATTATCTTACAACTGCATATGACAGTATGCTTTTAAGCCGAATAGCAAAAAAGAACTATGGGTATTTGCTGCCTGCCGAACGTCATGAGATAATAGTTATTGCACAAAAAAAGCTGCAAGAAAGCAGTCAGAATTTTTTTGACACAGTTATTCGGATTCGAAGGAGAAACCTTATTACAAGAAAGCTTACTGATTTTCTTAACCAAAGCAATCATATTATCCTAGAAGGCTTTGTAACTTTCAGGATGAAGGAATATGTCAAAGATCTTGAAGAAATAATGGATTGGGCTGTACGCCAATATCTTATAGAAAGAGAGTACCAAGAGTTTATTAAGCTATTAACTTGTTTTGTCAAAATGCAAAAACCAAAATTTCATTGTGTTCATATAATCGCAGAAAAAGACTCCAGCTTTTCAATTTACGATGAAAACATGGACAGAATATCAGACCAGTGGTTTAATGAATGGGCAGATGAACAGATGGATGGCACAATTAAGGAAGATGATCTTCTAATCAGCTTTCTAATTTCAGCAGCACCTGAGAAGATAATTGTGCACAATTCATCCGGCATAGCCAATAGAGAGCTTCTGGATACTATCACAAAGGTTTTCTCCGGGAGAGTAACCGCTATTTTAGATTAATACAAATGAAAGTACACTACTTTATGCATATGGAGCTAGCATCTAAGGTATTGTGGTAAACACCTTTTATCAAACGATTGCTGTGAACCCCTATGTCTCCCAGGTTACCTCTGAACAGTCCTCCATGAAGTCCACCTACACCCCGGTGAACGAAACCGGGCTGGTTTAAGTTCCGGTGGCAGTATGGTTTCATAGTAGTAACCAAAAAGTTGCATTTGTGTGGAATGTTTTAGCGAATAACTTGTATTCTAAGGAAAACATGTTGTATAATTAATACTGTAAATAATGATTGCTTCCCATAAAGTCGTGAAACGACTTTTTCCTGCAGGTAAACCTGCAGGAAGCTGCAACTTGGCGCAATCACAATATGGTTGTCCAGCCTTCTTCCGAAGGTTGATGAAATTTAAGATATCTTAAATTTCATCAAAAAATCACTTTGTGACTTTCTGGGTGATAATCAATTATAGTGTTCTATTTTTTCGGCGCTTTTTAATATAAAGAGCTCCTATTGGGGGGATACGCATGGCGATAAAAATTTTTCAAACACTTGTCAATCGAATTAAAGACATTCTGAAGTGTGATGTTGGCATTACTGATTATTATGGCATGGTGATTGCAAGTACAAAAACAGAAGAGCTTGAAAACATAAATGAAGATGCCATGGATTTTATTAATTCAAATAAAACCTATTTGGAGAATGAAGACATTGCGTATATGAAGATAGAAGACCGAAGCAGCACCGCTTATGTTGCATATATCCAAGGAGAGGCGCAGCAGCGTAAAACCGCTTTAAAGCTTATTGGTCTTAGCTTTGAGAATGCGAAGCTTTATTACGAAGAGAAATATGATAAAAATAGCTTCATAAAAAATATTCTTCTTGGGAATATCCTTCCCGGAGACATCTCAATCAGAGCAAAAGAGCTCAGGGTTAAGGATGATGTAAGAAGAATAACCTACTTAATCCGCACAGAGAAATCAAAAGATATTTATGCATATAATATAATACAAAGCCTTTACCCCGGTGATTCCAAAGATTTTGTTGTATTACTCGATGATCAAAATACCGTTTTAGTTAAGGAGTTAAGGGAAAAGGAAAGTAAGGATGACATTTACCGTAAGGCAAGAATTATTATAGATACGCTAAATACGGAGCTTATGGTTAAAGCATCGGTGGGAATAGGCACAGAGTCTGAGCGCTTGCGAGACATTTCCCGCTCATTTAAGGATGCCCAGACAGCGCTTACAATCGGTGGAATTTTTGAAAACGAAAAAACAATAATTGATTACAATCACTTGGGGATAGGACGTTTGATTTATCAGCTGCCTACAACTCTTTGTAAGCTTTTCCTGAACGAAGTATTTGTCGACGGAGCTTATGAACTTCTCGATCCTGAAACAATGGTAACAATTCAAAAATTCTTTGAAAATAGCCTAAATGTCAGCGAAACATCAAGGCAGCTGTTTGTCCACAGAAATACTCTTGTATATAGATTGGACAAGATATTAAAGCTTACTGGAAAAGATTTGCGTAATTTTGATGATGCTATTCATTTTAAGGTTGCAATGATGGTAAAGCGTTATCTTGACGAAGCACAGAAATGATTCTGCCCCTAAATGTACTGCTATGCAATAAAAATTACTACAGATGAAGGTGTACAAAATTGATAGAATTTACTAATGTTACAAAACGATATGATAACGGAGTTTTTGGTCTTAGCGACGTGACCTTTAGGATTGAAAAAGGTGAGTTTATTTTTATTGTTGGACCAAGCGGTTCCGGTAAATCAACTCTTTTAAAGCTCATACTTCATGAGGAGATTCCCAGTGAGGGAGATGTTTTCGTTAACGGGTTTCATATAGGCCAAATGAACAGAAGGGAAATACCATACCTTAGAAGAGGTTTAGGTGTAGTGTTTCAGGATTTTAGGCTATTGCCCAATAAAACCGTTTACGAGAATGTCTCTTATGCCATGCAGGTTGTGGAAGCTCAACCAAGGGACATAAGAAGGCAGGTTCCTGTGGCTTTGGCTCTCGTGGGACTAAGCAAAAAAGCAAAAGCATATCCTGGGCAGCTTTCTGGTGGCGAGCAGCAGAGGGTTGCCCTTGCGCGTGCTCTTGTTAATAATCCTTCGGTATTATTGGCGGACGAGCCTACAGGAAATTTGGATCCCAGTATAAGCTGGGAAATCATGAAGCTTTTAGACGAGATAAATCAGCGCGGCACCACTGTTGTTGTTGCGACTCACGCAAAAAGTATTGTTGATGACATGAGAAAGCGGGTTATGAGCCTGGAATACGGGCAGATAATCCATGATGTTCAAAAGGGGAATTATACAAATGAAGATTAGAACTATTAAACGCATGCTGCAGGAAGGATTTTCAAATACTTATAAAAATCTGTTGATGTCACTGGCATCCTTGACAATGGTCATTGCATCACTTCTTATATTTGGTGTATTCTTGATGGTTACGGTAAACCTTTTTTACAATTATAATCGCATAGAATCTCAGTTTGAAATAGTAGTAATTCTTAAAACAAATGCTGCACCATTGGAAGCAAATGATATAGAACGAAAATTAAGAACAGATGAAAGAGTCTCCGATTACATACGCGTTTCAAAAGAAGAAGCGTTTTCCGAGCTGGAGGAGATGCTGGAGGATACAGAACTGCTCAAGGGTCTAACACCGGAATTCTTGTATGAATCCTTCAGGATTCATATGAAGGATTCAAATCAGAGTAAGGTGTTTGTTGAGGAACTGAGCCTTATGCCCGGAATTCAAGAGATGGAGTTCCCGCGAGAGCTTCTTGATAAGCTGGGCGTAGTTTTTAAATGGATGAATGTAGGAAGCATGTTTGTATTGGCTTTGTTACTTTTAATTTCCGTATCCATAATTTCCAATACAATCAAGCTCACTGTTTATGCAAGGCGTAAAGAAATAGGGATTATGAAATATATTGGTGCCAGTGATTGGTTTATAAGATGGCCTTTTATTATTGAGGGTATGATAATAGGACTTGTTGGATCAATTGCTTCATTTTTATTGACAGGTTATGTTTATAGTGCGATTGAGAATTATGTAAACAGGGAGTTGGTTATGAACGGTCTGGAAATTCTACGGATAAAATCCCTTGATAATATTGGCGGGAAAATCCTGTTCCTTTATGTTATGATAGGAATGATCATGGGAGCCGTGGGAAGTATAATTTCTGTCCGAAAACACTTGAATGTATAGAGCTTGTTTTATATAATATGGTTATCATCTGGAAAGTCACAGAGTGACTTTATGATAAAATTTAAGATATATTAAATTTTATCAGCCTTCGAAAGAAAGCTGGATAACCATATTGTGATTGCACCAGGGCAGCAAGCTGCAACTTCCTACAGGAAAAAGTCGTTTCAAGACTTTCGGGGAAGCAATCATAATATGTATAAAGAATTTTGACTAACAAATAACAACTTGGGAATAATATGAAATGCTAATTAAAATACTTTTTACAGCCGAAATATTTATAGGACTATTTTTATTGGATGGGTTAGTATACTTTCCTACGCAAGTGAGATTGCATAAGAGGCATTGCTTTTGCTGGTTCAAGGAGGGTACTTGGGATGCATAGCACCAGCAGATGGAATCAGATGATCTTTTAGCAAATAAAGTGGCGAAGCTACCTTATTCATACTACATGGTAAAGCTGGAGGCATGGGTAATGCATAGAAAATGGGGGGAACAAACACAAATGATAAAAAAGATTACTTACGTTTTACTAATTTTTGTTTTAGTAAGCATTCCGGTGTTTCAAAGCACCGCCAGTCAACTGTCTGAGTATCAAAATAAACTGAAACAACAAAACTCAAATATATCTTCTTATGAAAAGAAAATTAAAAAAAAAGATGAGGAGATTAATTGGAATAAGTATAAGCGTGAGCTTATTATTAAGGATCTTGAGGAAGCCGGGTTCGAACAGAAAGAGATTGAGGAGTGTATTGAGCGTCTTGAATCTGCAATTAAATCCTTAGATGGTGCCATCGAATTGGCGGAAAAAGAGTATGCAGAACAGGAAGAGCTGCTTAAGGAGCGCCTTAGAGTAATGTATAAGCGTTCGACCACAGTTTGGGAACTTGAAGAATTGTTAAAAAGCAAAAGCTTTAATGAGGTTTTTTTGCGAATAAGGACTATGAAGCAAATAGCGGAATATGACCAGTCGCTTTTGGAAAATATAGAAAGCAAAAGACTGGAAATTGAAAGCTTAAAGGAACAAAAACAGATAGAAATAGATAATTGCGTTGAACAGGCGATGCGGATAAAGAACCAAATAGAAGAGTACAATATCTCTAGGGCGAATTTAGAAACGGCAATAAGCAAGGATATAAGCAGCAAAGAAGAATACAAGAACAAAATGGATGCTGAGATAAAAGAATCCGCAGAGCTTGAAGAGCTTATAAAAAACTATAAAAGTGATAATGTAGAATATTTTGGCGGTGATTTGGTATGGCCAATGCCTAGCAATAAATATATTGCGTCTAGTTATGGAAACAGGCTGCATCCGATATATAAAATTTGGAAAATGCATACGGGCATAGACATAGGCTCAAAATGGAACGAGCAAATTGTTGCGGCAGGTGACGGTGATGTTCTTTATGTTGGCAGCCGTGGCGGTTACGGCAACACAATAATCATTGACCATGGTGGCGGAATAACAACTTTATATGCTCATATTAACAGCAGGGGTTTTTTAGTTAAAAACGGGCAACCTGTAAAAGCAGGTCAAGCAATTGCAAAGGCTGGAATGACCGGAACTGCAACAGGTCCGCATTTGCATTTTGAGGTCAGAAAAGACGGAGCTACACAAAATCCACTAAAATATGTAAAGCCATAATAAAGCAATAGTTTGTTTTAAATTTAATTAAGCAAATTTTGTGAGCTTAAACTATTTTATTTTTAGCAATAGAAAACCCGGAAATCCGGGTTTTTTCGTTGGTTGAAATGGTGTGTTGAAAATATAGCTTGCTAGCAAGAATATAAATTATAGTACGTTATTTTGCTTTGCAAAAAACGGGTTAAGCAATTTATTCCGTTATTTTAAGACATTTTAATTGGCGAGGAAAATATATATAATAAATAGAGAAACAAAGTTATGCATGAGCTTTGGATATATGATATCATGCAAAGAGGATTTATGTTTCTTGCGCCGAGATTCAAAAATGAACCGTGCTGTACGCTAGTGTAATGTATTAAATGGCATTTAGTATGAAGTAGATCGATCTGCTTATTCGTAGAACTCGAAGTAAGCTGAAAGAATCAGTCTAAAAATCATTGATACTCTACGCTAGGGGTAAGTTCTGTTAAGTATATTGCTAAAGGTTTAAAAAAACCTACTACAGCGGATATATAACGAGGCTAAGATAGACCCCCACCCCTCCTCATCGCATATTTTCAACCATTCTGGTTGAAAAATGCTTGGTTTCATTTGTTAAGCTTATTGCTTAGGTGTAAAAATGCGAGAAACTAAAAAGATTAAAAATACTCGAAATATAAAGCTTAAGAACAGGATGTGTTTAAATGAATAAAAGAAATTATTGGATTATTGCCCTAGTGTGTTGCTTGATAGCTGTCACCTTTTTTGCAGCAGGTTATGTTTCATACTCGTTTTTCCGCTTTTTCAACCCGCAATATCAACTTGAATTCAGCAATGAAGTAAGCAGAGAAAACATTATCAATTTTAACAAGGTAAAATCATACCTTATGCAGTCGTATTACCAAGATGTAGACGAAGATAAGCTTCTTGAGGGGGCAATCAAGGGAATGGCAGAAGCACTTGAAGATCCTTATACTGTTTATTATACACCGGAGCAAATGCAGGATTTTACAGAACAGTCATCTGGTAGCTATGTTGGCATCGGGGTTACAGTTTTTATGGACGAGGATGACTTATTAACCGTTTCCGAAACATTCGCCAACTCACCCGCAAAGGAAGTGGGCATGCGTAATGGTGACAAAATTATAAATGTCGATGGTGAGGATGTAACATCAATCAAAGACTCTGACCTTATTGTTCAGAAGATTAGGGGAAAGCCTGATACCGAAGTGAAAATAACTGTATACCGCCCCGGTATCAATGATTATGTTAATCTTCAAATGGTTCGTAGAGTTATAAATCTGGTCTATATCGAAAGTAAAATAATCAATGACAATATTGGATATGTGCAGTTAAAACTCTTTGACGAAGACATTGCAAGAGATTTTGCTAACCATGTTAATGATTTAATAATGTCCGGTGCGAAGGGCTTGATAATTGATCTCCGTAACAACCCGGGTGGGTCTTATACACAGGTTGTAGCAATGGCAGATATGCTTGTGCCGAAAGGCTTAATTGTATACACAGAGGACAGAAGCGGTAATCGTCAGGAGGAATTTTCCGACACAAGTGAGCTTAACATGCCGATGACTGTATTGATTAATGAATACAGTGCAAGTGCCTCGGAGATTCTTTCAGCAGCAATAAAGGATTACAATAAGGGCACACTTGTTGGAAAAACAACTTTTGGAAAAGGTCTTGTCCAGTCTGTCGTACCCCTTGAGGGAGGGGCAGGTGTTAAGTTTACTATATCAAAATATTACACCCCATCTGGAACCTGTATACATGGAATTGGAGTAACACCTGATATTGAAATAGAAAACGACGAACAGTATAAATATTATAGTGTTGAAGACATACCGGAGGGTGAAGATAAGCAGCTTTTAAGGGCCATTGAAGAAACAGGCAGACTTATTTCCCAGGGAAAGTGATTTAGAAAATGAATATACAAAACCTCGTAGGGTAATACTAAACTATGAGGTGGTTATTAATGGCATTGAAAAAAAATGAAAAACTTAAGCTCGAAATTGCAAAGGAGCTTGGCCTTTTGGAAAAGGTACAGAAGGAAGGTTGGAAAAGCCTTAGTTCTAAAGAAACAGGACGCATTGGCGGAATGCTCTCAAAAAGAAAAAGAGCACCCCGAACTGACAGCAATTGACAAGGGTTATATAACCCTTGCAAGAGCAGTATGAAGTCACATTCAAAAAACTGTGAGGGTTATAATGTACGGTGATTTTGCATATGTTTACGATTTGCTAATGAAGGATGTAAGCTACCCCAAATGGGCTGATTATGCTGAGGCTTTATTTAAAAAGTACTGTCTTAAGAAGCCTAAGCTTATACTTGACATGGCATGTGGTACGGGCAATTTAACTATTGAAATGGCAAAACGCGGCTATGATATGACCGGAATTGATATTTCAATTGATATGCTTAGCTGTGCAATGGAAAAATCGACGCAGCTCGGCTTATCTGTTTTGTGGGTTTGTCAGGATATGAGATCCTTTGAGCTGTATGGCACTATGGATGCAATTATTTGCGGAATGGATGGTCTGAACTATATTATTGACAGCACAGATCTGGCGAAGGTTTTCTCGCTTGTAAACAATTATTTAGACCCATACGGTATATTTATTTTTGATATGAGTACTCCTTTTAAGCTTGAAAAAACGTTAGGAAACAATCTTTTCTATGAAATACATGACAACATTGCATATCTGTGGGAAAATAAGTTTAATAAAAAGAATGAAACATGCACCCTTGACCTGACTTTTTTTATTAACGAATATGAGGACATGTATAGGCGCATCGAAGAAAAGCAGGTGCAAAAGGCATGGCATATTGATGATGTTCTTTCCACCCTTGAAAAATCAGGTCTTGAACCACTGGGTGTATTTGATGCATTTACAGAAAACCCACCCGAAAAGACATCACAGCGTTATTTTTATATCGCTAGGAAGCAAGGTAACGGTGGCTTCCAAGAAAACTCATAAAAAGCATGACCATAGGGGTATTTAGCGGAACCTTACAGCTGCGAAATGCTAAATTCTTGTTTTTATTTGATGTTTTGTAGTCATAAAGTACTAAGGCAATGGTATAGATTCTAAACTTTTTTTACCAGATTGCAGAGAGTAAAAGAAGTTATTTCGTGACTTTTTGTAGTGGAATCGTATCTGTATGTTCTCGTGCTTGTATTAGTTTCCGGATTTTTACCGATGAAACTGCAGCTATAGCAAAGAGAAACAGATCCTTTACAAAATAGAGTGACATGCCGGAAACGAGAGCTAAATATGTTACGGACGTACCCAAATAAAGTGTATTAATAACATACATGTAGCTTATTCCTATGATATAAAAGACTATAAGCCCGGCAAAAGAAGCAACCATGGCTCTTGCTGCTGTATTTTTCTCACCAGCCTCACTTATTTTTCCGGTCACATATGCAGCGACAATAAAACCAAGCAAAAACCCGAATGTAGGCTGAAATATATATTGTGGTCCTGATGGGGTTGAGAATACAGGGAGCCCGATAAGCCCCATTAAAACATAAATCGAAATAGATTGAATCCCTGATTTTGAGCCTAAGATAAGCCCTGCAAGAGCGCAAAAAACACCTTGGAATGTTATAAATACCGGAAAAAACGGATTTGGGATTCTTATATATGCCCCTGCAACCATTAATGCTATGAACAATGCCATCAAAACCATTTGTCTTACGTTAATACGAGCCATATCGTCACACCTCATTTTCTATTCAAATTGAAAAAGGATCTTGTATGGTTTTCTAATATTTATTAACCAACTCAACTTTCCCACCTCAGCTTGCGAGTAGTATTTTGAGGTGCTGTTACCGACATGCTGAGGTATGATGTCACACCGCCGTTGGTAGCCTGCTGTGCAGGCAAGCGCCCAAAATACTGTGGGAAAGTTGAGTTAACCAACTTTATTTTTCAATTTCTATTGCGTATGCCTATGAAGGAGTTATAAGCTGTAAACATAATACAACAAGATATGTAAATTGTCAACACAATAATTGTTTAGGTTGACAATCAGGTAAAACATTTTTACTAATAAATTATTAGTGCTGTAGGCTGAAAATTGCGGGTATCCGCGAAGTCGTTATTTTTAATATTAAAGTATTGTTCTTTAAGATATATTCAAACTGTGGTACAATAAAATTACAGAATATTGTTTTAGGATGTGATTTTTATGAGTTCATTAAAAAATAAAGCTCATAATTTAATTGATGCTTTACCTGACGATAAAATGGAAAAGGTTTTGATAATTCTCGAGGGAGTAAAGGCTATTATTGCCGATGATGTACCAGATCAATGGGACTTGCAACTTATAAAAGAAGCTATGGAAGTAGAAAAAAATGCAGAATATGTATCCCTAGATGATTTTGCAAAGGAGCTTGGGTTTGATGTCAGAAAGATACAAAATAATCATTGAAAAAAAAGCTGCGAAATATCTTAAAACCCAACCGAAAAACCAACAAGAGCGTCTTTTGAAAGCTATCTATGGAATTCCCAATGGCAATATTAAAGTCTTACAGGGTTACGAGAATTTTTACCGTTTAAGGGTTGGAGATTACAGGGTTATATATCGAATTGATGATAATGAGTTGATAATTATTGTTTTAAAAATCGGTAGTAGGGGAGACATTTATAAAGAATTTTAAGTCTATTCGAAGGACATCAGGGCATTCTTAGAATCATAGTGATATGTGTAGCAGCATAGGATGAATGCGATTCAATATTCTTCGATCCAAGCTATTTATTTTGAAGCCGCTTCAGCAAACGGATATCATCTCCGACAAGGCAGAGTATATCAAACTCTCCTAGAATCCGTGACTCAACACGTTCGGAATAAATCTTATGCAAATTCTCAGGCTCAATATTTGTAGATAATATGGTTTTACAGGGGAGCTTTGTATTTTTAGCACTTCGATAATTAAGAAGCGTTAAGAGCTCAGTATACTTGGCAGCACTTGGCGATTCCGTACCAAGGTCATCTATAATAAGCAGTTCTGCATTTAATATATAGTCATATGCGTTATTTTGCTCATCTGCACCGTCAAACTTGTATTTGCTTCGGTAAATAATATCAAACATAGCGGGGGCAGGCAGATATAAAACAGTATTACCCTTTTTCAAAATCTCCAGTGCTATACACTTTGATAAAAATGTTTTACCCACGCCGGTTGGTCCTGTAAAATAAAGATTTGGACAGTCTTTTTCCTCAAAACGGTTGACAAAGTCTATGCATTTTTCTCGAATGCGTAAAGCCTGGTCGCGGGGAGTAAAGTTGTCTTCATTAGGTGTATCTGAATAATAGTATTCGTTAAAAAACTCAAAACCTGTCTGACCGTCGCTGTTTAAATTTGATACATCATAAAATCTTTCCACAAGAAGCTGCTTGTAACAATGGCATGGCTCAACACTGGGCTTGCCCTCAGAATCAATTACAAAGCCTGTGTCATTGCAGTTAGAGCAGGTATAAAAAATATCAAGATAATTTTCAGGAAAGCTATTATTAGCGAGGAGCTCTTTCTTTTTAACAAGCAAATTCTCCATCTTATTCTCAAAAGCAATTGTACTATCCTGGTCAAGCTTCTGTCTTATTGCATTACGACTGAAGGAAATGCCAAGCTCCTTTATGGTTTTATCAATTTCCTTTATTTCCGGGATTTTTTCATAAACCAGTTCCCTTTTATTATCCCGTTCTATTATAGCGTTTTCTCTGCGTTGCTGAAATTCTCTTTTTAGTTCCTGCCAATTCGTATTCATAAAATACTCCTAAAATACCCCTATTTAAAAGCGGATTTCTTTAACTTTTCATAAAACTCATTACTATATTGGCGCTGCGTGAAATTATTTTTCTGCGGAATTTTAGTTGAGGATACGGGTTCCTTGATAGAAGACGGCTTTTTAGTGGAGTGAGCAAGGGCTTCTTCCTTTGTTTTAACGCCTGATTTATGCCAATCGGTTAAAATTGTGTTAATGTAACGGAAGTTTATATTCGATTTTCCCGACGTTTTCTGCAGGGCAATTTCGACTAAATCCATTTTATATCCGTATTGATTAGCCCAAATATCCACAAATTCCTCTTCATATACGGTGAGATTCCGCCTGAAATTAAGTGCCTTTGCAATTTTATAACCCAATTCCCTGGTTTTTTGGAAAGATTCCATATACTTTTCAAGCTCAAAATGCGATGTAATATTGCGCTTAGACCAGCTTGCAGCAACCTGCCCTACATATTTTTTGTTAAGGGCGTTGTTGTTATAGCAATATTGAAACAAAGAGATCATTACATCCTCGTCAAAATGATATTGGCTAAACAAATTGTCAACAAAAGTATACCAGTGGCTTGGCATACTTCCCTGAAAAAACATTTGGTTCATCGATTCTATGCATTGGCTGCGCTTCTGACTTGCTTGAGTGTTAGACAAAGCCTCGTCAGGTGTGGATACATCTTTCTTGCGGTAAATGCGCGCTATTTCACGTTCTTTAATATCTAAAAATGTAATGCCATTTTGGGTCCGTACAAGAAGTTCCTCGTTCTCTAATGCCACAAGCACTGCATTTAAGGAATCTCGTGACATGTTAAGCTTTGTAGAGATTTCGTCCAATGTGGCATGCTTGCTATGCTTACACAAAAATAAACCGTAAATATAAACCTTCACGGAATCGGAAGGTAATGATGGCATAATATCACATATGAAGATATCCGGAACATCCGTATCAGAAAACAGCATGTCCTGCAAAGCTAAAAACTCCATCTTGTCACTCCAAAAGTAAAATTAAAGATTTCATGTGCGTATAGATTTCACCAAATTTATTATATCATGATTTCATGAAAAGCGTCAGCTTTTCATTCGGTGCAACCGAGAGCAGACGAGCATGGCTGCATAATTCATAATACAATGTTCTCGGGTACCCGTTCGAAATCTCTGATTTCGGTAACGGGTGAGGTTATTATATCATGATTTCGAAGAAATACATGATATAATCGCGCATCGCCGTTTTGCCGCAAGGCAAAAATTTCGGCGGCGCATCAATTCCGCCGGAGGCGTATAATATCCTCGGTAACGAGGATATTATATCATAAATTAAATCAAAAAAACGTAAATTACAATTTCGTGATTACATCCTGTTGTTGCGGGTACAGGGCTAAGAGGGAAGAATCAAATTATGACCTATGACAAAGCAAAGGTTGATTGCCCTAACAGGATTGAATGCGTGTTTATCGCCATAATTCTTCAAAGTCATGGATATGTCCTTACAATTCATATTGATGATAAATTGTTCGGAATACAAAGAAGAATAAAAGGAACAATAGTTTGTAAGGCAATATTAAGCAGAAACCGAGGTGAGATATTGGAAAACAGCATTACAAACAGGCAGATGGTTTTTATTATATTTCTCACCCTCTCCTCGTACACGACCATTGACCTGCCGAAAATAATGGCGCGAATAGCGGGAAGGAGCAGTTGGATTCCAATTATATCGGTGGCCGTTATTTTCGGGGGCGCCGCTGTAATCATTACGAAGCTAAATAATATGCATCAGGGGAAAGTACTTTTTGACTACAGTCGGGAAATTACAGGCAAGTTTTTTTCTCGCTTGATTGCCTGGTATTACCTGCTGTTTTTCTTAATTGTCGGCGTTTACTTAAAGCTGAAGCTGGTCGGCGTGTTGAAATCAAATTTCCTGCCGCGGACGCCTCAATTCATTATGCTGTTGATGGGTATTTCGTTGTTTGGTTATGTGGCATACAAGGGTGTTACAAACGTTGCAAGAATGTTTGAGATTATCGGAATATTATTTCTGATAGTAACCGTAGGGATATGTTTTTTTATGCTGCTGCAAGGCATGAGCTACAATATATTGCCTTTTTTTAATATCACCGAAACCAAGGGATTTATGACCGCGGTGAAGGATTTGGCCACCCCCTTTACCGGCTTGGCGGTTCTTTTCATCATACCATTTACTCCAAAAAACAAAAAACACCCAAAGTTGCTTTTCTGACACTCCTGTTTATCGGGTTGTTTTATATATTGATTGTGGAAGGTACAATCATGATACTGGGCATCAATAACACCATTGCCTTTAATGATTCCTTTATCGAAGCAATAAAGATCGTTGAACTGCCGGTTATCGAAAGAACGGACATATTCTACCTTACTTTTGGTCTGACGAGCTTGTTTGCGGGGATGATCATCGTATTTACCGCCATCGTGGAGTTTACTTGCCGATTAATTCCGAAAGTTAAGCGCAATATTATCGTAATTGTTATTGGGATCATTTTCCTTATCCTATGTTTATTAGCGCTTAACATAAATAATATGAAAGAGGTTTTCGAGAGTTTTGCCCCCTACCTTGTTTTAACCTCGAGCATACTGATTCCTACGTTATTATTTATTATTGCAAAGATAAAAAAGCCGGCTATAAGGCAGAGGGCAGGTGGGCATTATAGCCAAGTATAAATCTTTCCTGGCCAGCGCGGTTGTCACTTTTCTTTCCGTGTTTTGCTCCGGCTGCTGGGATTCAAAAGATATAAACGACAAGCTGATTATAACGTCAATCGCCTTTGATGTAAAAGACGGTGAGATATGGTATTACCTCGAGATTGCAAACATCGAATCCGGTAAAAGTAAGGACGCAGGAGAAAGCGCAGGCAAAAAATACATCGTTAGGAAGGGCCACGGCAAAACATTAACTGAAGTTAGGGATGATTTGGACACGCATTTGGATAAGCCGCTCTTTCTCAGCGGGGTACGGGCGCTCGTGTTCACCGAGAGCTTTGCAAAAGAATATTTAGTTGAGTACCTGTACAGATTTAGAGTCGACGAAACCTATAGAAAAAGAGGACTGACAGTCATCACAAAGGAAGAGCCCGAAGAATTATACAAGAGCACTCATAAGAAAAATGATTCTCTTGGATTCTTGGTGGAGGGGATCGTTGAAACCTTGGCTGAATCAGGAAAGTCCTTTTTGAGGACAACTATGCGGCTGATTGAAAACCTTTCAGGTAATTATACGGGTATTCTGATTCCGTGCATAGGATTACAGGACGAAGAGATTTCGGTTACAGGGTATTCGGTGATAAGCGGCTCTATTGTCGCCGGTTTTTTACCGGTGGAGGAATCAACGGGCACGATGTTTTTAAAGGCAGACAAACCAAAGTTTGATTTTATCGTGCCCTATAACAGTATAAATTTCACGATAGAGGTTCTTTTAAAGAAACGGAAGATAACCCCATCTTATGAGGATGGAAAAACCAATTATGATATTAAAATGGAATGTAAGGCCGAGTTAATGTACGGGGATCAAAAAACCCCTTATAATTTTGATGAGATGGCGGCAAAGGAAGTAATCGAAACCCTAACAGCTATGTTTGAACAACAAATTTTCGAAGCAATCGAACGTGCGCAAAAAGAGTTTGCGTGTGATTATTTGCAGTTTGATGATATATTCCGCGTGAGTTTTCCTGTGAAATTTCAAAACATGGACTGGCAGAAGGAATTTCCAAGTGTAAGAACAAACGTTAACGTAAAGGTCGAGCTGAGCACCCGATGGGGTCTGGATTACAGCACGAGCGAAGTTAAGTGAAAGGATGGAAACCACGATGGAACGGTTTGATTTTGAAAAAACAGTAGCTTATCTGAAAACAAAGAATCCGGATTATACGGAAAGGTCCATTACGTTCCACAATGAAATATTGCGTAATGGAAGGATTGAGCTGTTCTATATCTCGCAGCTTACCGATAGAGCCGCGCTTACCGAAAGCGTGGTAAAACCCCTCGTTTTGCATTGTTCCTCCGCCCGAAAAGCCATAAACGCACAGATAGTAATAGACAGCATTATTTATGCCGATAATTGCAGAATAGAATCGGATTCTGGGAAAATTGAAGATTTCATTCTTTTAGGAATGGTGGTCATCCTTTTTTCAAATGACAAGCAATATATTGTGGTCAACTTAAAAAAGGTGGAACACAGGTCGGTTCCAACTCCGCAGCTTTCGTATACCATCCGGGGGCCACAGGACTGCTTTGCAGAAAACCTTGACGCAAACCTTTCCCTTATCAGGTATCGAGTTAAAGATAAAAACATGCGGATAAAATATTTTGAGGTGGGCAGACGGACAAAAGCGAGGGTAGCCGTAATATATATTGAAGATATTGCGAATGATACGGTCGTTAATGAGATTCAAAAAAGAATTGAACGCATTGACGTTGACGGTATAGGCGAATCGGGAGAACTCCAGTCTTTCCTTTTAAATAATAAGCTGCAACTGTTTCCGCAAATAGGCCTGATTGAACGATCAGACATGGCATACTATTTACTTCTTAAAGGTAAAGTCATGGTACTGGTGGACGGCAGCGGGATTGCCCTGCTTGCTCCCAAAATTTTTAGCGAGTTTTTCTATTCCTGCGATGACAGATATGACAATAGTTTTTTTGGACTGTTTGCAAGACTCTTGCGGTATGCCGCTATCATCATCGCCCTGACTGGTTCAAGTTTATTCGTCGCGTTGACATCATTTCATACGGATGTCTTACCTGTCAAATATGCCATTTCTCTTTCTGAAATGCGTTCAAACGTGCCGTTCACCGCGCTTATAGGGGCATCATTACTTGAGTTTATTATGGAACTGCTCCGGGAAGCATTGCTGAGGGTTCCGAAGCAGATTGGCTCTGCAATCGGCATCGTGGGCGCAATCGTCATTGGATCTGCCGCAGTATCGGCTGGCATTTTTAGCCCGCTGCTGCTCATCATTGTATCGACATCACTGCTTGCATCCTTTGCCATCCCAGATTACTCGTTGGTAAACCCATTCAGGTTACTGAAATTCATACTTCTATTATTTACCGGAACAATGGGATTTTTCGGATTTACAGTATTCCTGACATTTATTTTGGCCAAGCTTGTTTCTCTGGATAGCTTCAGCAGCAATAATAACAGCAATAACAACAACAGCAGCAATAACAATAACAATAACAATAACACAATAACCAACAATAACAATACGATTTCAAACGACGGCGACGGAGACGAGGAGGGAGAAGACTCCGCTTTCAAAATTGAAGCCAATGTGGATAAGGTGGCTATGGACCAAAAGAAAAATAAAGAAACCGGCGAGAAGGAAATCGGCTTGAGGGGAATTTCGGTCAACACCACCGTCGGGTTCCCAAAGGATTATTTCCCGCCGCCGGTAGATATCGGTGCAGAAGCCGGACTGCGTGTGGATACCTTTAAGGATCCCGCCGAAATCGGGTTTGACGTGGATATCGATCTGAAGGTCATCGAGGTGCAGGGAGAGCTGGAATTTGTGCTCTACCAAAACAAATATCCCATCCCGGACACGCTGGGGCTTTATGTGGGAAGCGAGGTAGGGGTGAAGATCATTCCCCCGATACCGGTTGCCACACTCAACGGCGTGGGCGGGAAAATTGAGAACCTGTACAGCTTGGTTGACTGGGACAGGATGTATTCGGCGCCGTTAACCGTCTCTATTACGGCAACCGCAACCATCTGCGAAATATTGAAAATGGATCATGTAACCATGAGCATCAATTGGCAGCAGGTTCAAATCAAGGGGAATATCGGCATTAAGGACTATGACATCATCAAGGATGCCACCATCAGGCTGCGCTGGTATAACCCGTTCAGCTTTGAACTGTCCGCGAGGCTGGAGGCCTTTCAGTGTATTGAAGGCGGGGTTATGCTGCGGATTGCAAAGGATGAATTCCTGGGATTGGCTTACGCGAGGTTGTTTATCCCTGAGGATGTAGCGCTTATCGGGGGGTTGGAGCTGCTTTCTGCCGAGCTTGGGGTGAGCCATGAAATGATTTGGGGCGAAATAAAGATCATCGGTATCGGCGCGGGCATTAAATATGTGTATGGCGAAAGCTTTCCCGAATTTTACTCTGCGGTCGCGGATTCGTCGGCGGCTTATCCGGAGGGCCTGCTTACCGTTGGTTATACCGATGAGGCGACCGGACAAAAAGCCGTTATCGTGTATGGTACAAACCTCCGGTTGGTGGGATCGTCCTCCGGGCACGTTTATGCGCTGCGTGAGACGGGCGCGCTGGCTGCGGCAGGGAACAATCCGTTCCTGCCGCAGGGGCGGCCAAGGGTTTACGCGCTGGATTCAAACCGTTATGAATTGAATGTTTCAGGCGGAGAAGCGGTATTGTTTGAAATGGAATACGAAGGGACTAAGCCGATGGTGAAGGTTTACCGGCCGGATGGATCGGAATATCCCCTGCTGGAGGATCTGAGCGGCAATCTGCGGTTCCAGACCATACCTGCCGATAGCAGTAAAAGCGGGAAGACAGAGCAAAAGATCTGGATTTCGGTAATCAATCCGGAGCCGGGAGCCTGGAAGGCTGTATCCGATAAGCCGCTCGCCTCGGCAAGCCTGTATGATGTTAGAATGCCCCCTGAAATGACTTCAATTAACGGCGCAAAGCAAAATCCGCACCAGGTGAAGGTAGACTGGGCCGGGGAATATCTCAGCGGCGCCCGGATAAACCTGGTGCTGGTGGAGGCGGGAAGCACCGCCGCCGGCCGGCTCCTCACGGAAAATATTGATGCCGCGGCGGGAACCTGTACCGTTACAATACCCGACGATGTGCCTACCGGAGATTATGATATCCGGGCGGAAATCAGCAAAGAGGATTACGGATATATAACCAAAACCGTCGGCCCCTTTGCCATTATCGACCTGAAAGCGCCCGCGGCGCCGGAGGCTTTGAAGGTGGAGCCTGCCGGCAACGGCATGTTCAGGGTATCCTGGACGGAGGGCAGGGGAAACGGCTTCGAACCGGAAGGCTATATGCTCAATGTTCTCCATGAAGACGGATCCGCAGTGGAAGGCTTCCCGGAGGCGTATGTTCAAGGTGTAAATGAAGCGATTCTCGGCGGAGAGGCAAGATTGCAGGACGGTACCGTTATTAGGCTGGAACCTGGAAATCCATACAAAATTTCTGTAGCGGCCCACTATGAGGAAAAAGCGGGTGAAGGGGAAGCAATTGGGAAGCAGCATTTCAGCCTGCCGGTGATTTCGGAGGCGGTTCTGCTGCCGGTTCCGCATCCCCCGGAGCTTCGTGTTCTTGTGAAGCAGGGAGAAAAAACCGTTCCTCTGAATACGTCCGAAGAAAGCGCCGATGAATTCCTCGCTACCGGCGCGGATATAACGCTTACCCTTAAGGCCGGTGATATCATTGACGCCGACGTGCTTGTCAATGATGAAACCACATACAGCCGCAGCGGAAGCAATGCTTATGACATTGAAATTCGCCTGCGGGAAGGTGAGAACAAGATCACCGTTAAGGCCTTTAACGCAGTCGGTGATCGTACCGTGAAAATGATAACCGTCAAGGTCGACTCAAAACCGCCGCTGCTGCTGATTGAGACCGCTGCCATCCGGACAGAGGGCGGTAAAACCTATGCGGATATACGCGGGAAAAGCGAGCAGGGCTGTGTGCTGACCGTCAATGGTGACCTTGCTTATATGGACGGAAACGGTAGATTTGAGCACACACTGTTGATCGGGGACGCGATGACTTTGAATATTCGCATGACTGCGGAGGATAGTTCGGGAAACAAAACCGAATACGAATCCACCCTGTATAATGACACGCTCCAGGCAATCCAGGAAGTTGAAATATCGTTACAGAACGGCGGGTCAGTGGTTCAGGCAAAATGACCTTGCACGGGAAGCCATGGAAATGTTTCTGAGAGGTGAGGATTATGAAAGCGCGCTGGATATATTTTGGGAATTGTATAATGGGATGGTTTTTACCGGAGAATATTCTGTATTGCTTCAATGGATGGAATGCATTCCGGAGGAATACCATCGGAATGACGTCATATTCTGCTCGGCTTAAGCCTGGCTTTTAACCATGGAAAACCGGATGCAGGAAGCGGGAAGATGGGCGAATAAAGCGAAAGAATCATTTCATAAGGATAAAGACAGAATTGAAAACAAGCAATACAGGGATTATCTTGAAGCAATTGTTTTGCTGGGACAGGCCGATCTTGCCGTACGGAACATGGACAGCCGCGGCGCGGCCTGTTATTATGCCGGAGCATGCAAAGTGAAACCCGGGAGCCGTATTCTCCTGGGCGAAGCCAATAATGGCCAGCCATCCATGCTAAGAACCTTCTATGGCTTCTACGGCTATATCAAAAAAGCGGAAGAAGCGTATGGACCTACCAGGGAAGAGCTGTGGTGCGTCATTGACGTATCCTGCGTATATAATGAGGTGCTTTTTGCCGAATGCCATTATGAGCGTAATGAAATTGCCCAATGCTTTAAGGTGCTGACAAGGGCGCTTCAAAAAATATATGAACTCAATACAAACGGATCGGTTGCTCCCGCTTTTATAACACTGGCGAAAACTAGATAGGACTAGATAGGACTAGATAGGAAATTGCTTTTCTATATCTAAACTA
>ENA-UOOK01001289-UOOK01001289.1-fermentation-metagenome-genome-assembly--contig:-NODE-1289-length-33019-cov-4.077296_pt1 | contig 33019 bp, 34 predicted proteins | sample MGYA00245777_ERZ724023 | MGnify/ENA primary metagenome ERZ724023 (study PRJEB28704, sample SAMN03018312) | fermentation metagenome | biome: anthropogenic terrestrial biome; feature: soil; material...
AAGCGGGGGTATCCCTTAAAGAAATCGATGCGGTGGCGGTAACCTATGCGCCGGGATTGATCGGTGCCCTGCTGGTGGGGGTCAATTTTGCAAAAGGGCTTGCCTTTTCCGCTAGTAAGCCCCTTGTGCCTGTGCATCATATCCGGGGGCACATTGCGGCCAATTACATCGCCCATCCCAGCTTAAAGCCGCCTTTTCTGTGCCTGGTGGCATCGGGCGGCCACAGCCATATTGTGGAGGTACAGGATTACACTTCGTTTAACGTTTTGGGCAGGACCCGGGACGACGCCGCGGGGGAAGCCTTTGATAAGGCTGCCCGTGCCATGGGATATCCTTATCCCGGCGGAGTACAGATCGATAAAAATGCTCAAAGCGGGAACGCCGCCGTGTATCAGCTTCCAAAGCCCAGGGTAGATGGTTCGCCTTATGATTTCAGCTTTTCCGGACTTAAAACGGCCGTGATCAATCTGATTCACAACAGTCAGCAAAAGGGAATTGAAATCAATAAGCCGGATTTATGCGCTTCTTTTCAGAAAACGGTGTCGGAGATTTTGACCGACCGGCTGATGCTGGCTGCAAAGGACCATGGCTATTCGACGGTTGCCGCCGCAGGGGGAGTAAGCGCCAACAGCGGCCTGCGGGCCGCGCTGGAAAATGCCTGTCAGGAACAGGGGAATCAGCTTTATATCCCGCCCCTAAGCCTTTGCGGGGATAATGCCGCGATGATCGCCGCTCAAGGCTATTATGAGTACCTGGCGGGAAATACGGCCGGTCCGGATTTAAACGGCTATGCTACCATGGGGATTGACGAAACTGCCATGGCAGGAAAAGCATAAAACTGGAATAGAGAAAAGATAGAAAAGGAGAGCCTAAATGAGTGCCCTTTTTCTTGGTGACTATAAAAACGGGAGGGAAACACATGACTCAAAGAGAGGTCTGGGACGCGTATGACGCAGAAGGCAATAAGCTGGGGTTTGACTTATACCGGGATGAAGCAGATAAAATTCCATTCGGCGCTTACCATATCGTCGTAGAGATTTATACGGTCACCAAAGACAATGAGGTTCTGACCACCAGACGTCATCCCGACAAGGGGTGGGGCTTAAAATGGGAGATTACCGACGGCTCCGCCTTAAAAGGCGAAACCCCGGAGCAGGGCGCTTTGCGGGAGCTCCGGGAGGAAACTGGGGTTGTTGTGAAGGCTGAGGATCTTCGCTTGGTGTACTCCTTATACAGCAGGGATGAAAACGCACTTTATTATTGTTATCTTGCCATCATTGACAAAGCCAACCAGACCTTCCGCCTGCAGGAAGGGGAAACAGTGGATTACCGTTTTTTGCCCTATACAGAATTTAAAGCGTTTGTGCATACAGAGAAATATGCCCCGCCTGTCAGAGAGCGCTTTTTAGCCCATGAGGAACTGTTTGATCGGATGATTTTATTCCGCGCAAAGTAAAAGCGTGCCGAAAATTTTCGGCACGCTTTTATTACTTGAAGATCATCTGTACCAATATCATATAAACTACCGTGCCGCCGGCAATGCTCAGCAGTACGTTTCTTTTCCACGAGTGTAGCATGATGATCACGGCTACGCCGATTAGCTCCGAAGCGCCGAAGGGAAAAGTGATAAAGGATACGCTTTTAAAACAGTAAACTACCAAAAGCCCCATCATGGCGGGGGGAAGTACCCTGCCCAGATACTTTACGATGACCGGAGGCTCTTTATCTTCGGGAAATAGCAGAAACGGAGGAAACCGGGTCAGCATAGTGCCGAAAGCCACAGCCAGAATCATAATAACCGTTTGGAATGCAGTCAGCTGCACAGCTTTTTCCTCCCTGCCAAAAGAGATATCAGAATCAAAATCATGGCGGGAATGACAAAGTTGTCGGCTCCGAAAAGGAACAGACTCAAAGCGGTACAGGCAAGGCCAATGATGCCGGCGGTCCGGTTTCCGTTTTTCTGCCGCTGCTCTAAAAACAGCACCACAAATAAAGCTGTCAGTACAAAGTCCAGCCCCTTGGTATCAAAGGGAATAAAACGTCCGATTAAGCCTCCGCACAAGGTGCCCAGCAGCCAGTAGCAGTAGTCCAGAAAAGAAATGGCAAAATAAAAAGCCTTGGGGGATACATCCTCGGGAGGCTCGGTGCTGCTGACAATAGAAAAGGTTTCGTCGCAGAGCACATAAATCAAAAAGAAACGGAGCTTGCCCATGCCCTTATACTTTTCCAGCATGGATAGCCCATAAAAAAGATGCCGGGCATTGACCATCAGGCTGAGCAGGAAGGCCTGCAAAGGGGCAAAGGCGGCGGTCAGCAGCGATACCGCGACAAACTGCATGCTGCCGCAAAAGGCTATGGCGCTCATCAGGCAGCTCCAGAATACGCCGTAGCCCTTGGTCTGCATCAAAACGCCGTAGGCGATGCCGGTAATGAGAAAGCCGGTCAGCACGGGAACGGTGTGGGGAAATGCGGAAAGGAAAGCTTTTTTCAAAGTATGCCGATCAGCTTTTGTTAACAGAAACAAACACCTCGCTTTTGTCGTTGATAGGCGAATGGCCGTTGATACGGATATAAGCCCGGTAAAAACAGGAATAGTCGCCGAAGCCGGCCGAAAGGGCGGCTTCGTTGGCTGAAAGTCCCTTTTGCATCAGCTGCTGAGCGTAAACAATCCGCTTACGGATAATATATTCCATCACTGTGGTGCCGGTTGCTTTCTTAAACAGGCGGTTCATGGTGCTTTTGTTGATGAAAAACCGGTCCACTAAAGTGTCCAGCGTAATGTTGGAGGTGAAATTGTTGTTTAAGTAGTTGATAATATCCGCCTCCCTGCTGCGTTCGCTAAGGGGGAACTCTCCCTTGCTCAGCCGTAGATATTGAGAATACAGCCGGATCACCAGAGCTTGCAGCATATTTTCCACATAATTCTGCCGAAGGGGTTCTTCCAGGGAAGCGCCACAGATCAGCGTTTCCAGCAGGGGGAAAATCCCCTCGGTGGAAGTTCCGTAATAATGCCGGCCTTTTCCCTTGCAGGAGAACAGGGAAAGCCACTTTGCTTTTTCTTCGGGAAACAGTTCGCCGGAAAAATGAAAAGCGCAGCGCTCATACGGCCTGGAAGCGTCGGATTTATAGCCGTGAATGACGCCGGGGCTGATGACCAGCAGACTACCGGGTACCAGTGTATAATGATCGCCTTCAATGATGTATTCCACCCGTCCGTTAATCAGATAGTAAATTTCATAGGTGCTGTGGGCATGAAGCGTAAAATCCTGGTTTTTTTCCTTCGGCGTGATGGCGTAGTGAAAATAATATCCTTTCCCTACGGCCTCAACAATCTGGCCCATGACCTGTCCTCCTTTTTCAAACTGCTTGCCCTGCAAAAGCATTGCAAATAATGCCAGTGAGATTTATGGAAGCTGTGCGGCTTGGTATCAGGAAAACGCGCGCAGTCGCCTTATGCGGAAAGCATAAGTGAACGTATCTATCATATAACAGACGGGTGCTTTTTTCAACTAAAAGATAGATATTTGCAATGTTTCATAAGAGATATGCTATGTTCTTTTTTCTTGGCGTTGTTTATAATAAATATAAAAAGCAGCTTTTTTGGCCGCTTTCCAAGAGCTTACTGAGAAAGGTACAGAACGAACATGAAAGCGTTTTATGGCAAAGATTGTTTTCTTCATACCGAGTCGGCTGTCCGTTTGTATGAAAAAGCAAAGGACTACCCGATTTTTGATTATCACTGTCATTTAAGCCCCAAGCAGATTGCAGAGGATGCCGTGTTTGAAAATATCGGAGTTTTATGGCTGGGGGGCGATCACTATAAATGGCGGCTGATGCGTGCTGATGGGATCGAAGAACGACTGATCACCGGGGATGCCTCCTGGAGAGATAAATTCCTTGCCTTTGCCTCGGTGGTCCCCAAAATGGCGGGTAACCCCATTTATCATTGGCTGCATATGGAACTGAAAGCATATTTCGGTATTGCAAAACCACTGAACAGCCGGACAGCGCCGGAAATCTGGGAGGAGACCTTAAAGCAGATGTCCGATGGCTCTTTTTCCGCCCGCAAACTGATTCTTCGTTCCAACGTGGAGACGATTTTTACCACCGATGATCCCTGCGATGATCTTGCCTATCACAAGCAGATTAAAGAGGAGGGCTTTGCGGTCAGGGTGTTGCCCACTTTCCGGCCCGATATTCTGGTGGCCGGTCTTCTGCGCCCGGATTTTACCGTTTCCATCGAACGTCTGGGCAAAGCTGCGGGGACGGCGATCCGTTCTTTTGAGGATCTGCTGCCGGCCTTTGAAAGCCGGCTGGATTATTTTGCGGCGGCGGGCTGCCGGGCAAGCGATTTAAGCCTTGGAAGCCTTCCGGCGGAGAACGCGTCCAAAAAGGAGGCAAAAGCGGCATTTGAGGCGGTATTGAGCGGAAAGCCTGTTTCATCCCGGGAAGCTGAAGGCTATACGGATTATATGCTGCGGCATTTTGCAGGGCTTCTTGATCGGCGTGATATGGTAATGCAGCTGCATCTGGCGGCAATGCGCAATAATAATACCGCGCTGTTTAACCTTTGCGGGCCGGACTGCGGAAACGACAGCGTAGGCGAGCCGGTTTCCGTACCGGCATTAAGACGGGTGCTGGATGAGATGAACCTTGCGGGTTCTCTGCCAAAAATGATTGTCTATACACTTAATGCCAACAGTACTTATGAAATCGCCACCATGCTGGGGAATTTTCAGGGGAAAAGCGAGGGCAGGCTGATTCTGGGAGCCGCCTGGTGGTTTTGCGACCACCGCGACGGGATTACTGAGCAGCTGAAGGCTTCTGCATCCACTGGCCTGCTGGGCAGTTTCACCGGGATGCTGACCGACAGCCGGAGCTTTACCGCCTATCCGCGGCACGATTATTTCCGCCGAATTTTGTGCGACATAGTGGGGAAGTGGGTGGAGGACGGCGAGTATGACCCCTCTGCGGCTGATGACCTGATCGCAGACGTTTGTATCCGTAATGCCAGAAAGTATTTTCAGTAAAGGAGAGCATCAGGATGATTCAATATACCTTAACCGGGTTTTCCGATGAAATTGCCCAAGATCTGACTGCGCAGTTGAAGGAATGCAAAAAGCTGGGTATTTCCTATATTGAAATGCGCAACGTAAATGGAAAGTCGTTGGTAGACTATTCTCTTGAGGAAGTAAAGGAATTTAAGAAAACGCTGGACAGCCACGGAATCAAGGTGTCCGCCGTCGGTTCTCCTCTAGGGAAAATCAGCATCAACGATGACTTTGAGCCTCATTACAAGAAATTTCTCCATACACTTGATATTTGTAAAGTCCTAGAAACCCGCTATATCCGTCTGTTCAGCTTCTTTATCCCCAAGGGAGAGAATCCGGCAAAATACCGGGATGAAGTCATCCGTCGGATGAAATGCTTTGTTTTCGGTGCCAAGGATCAGGATATTATCCTGCTGCATGAGAATGAAAAAGAGATTTACGGCGACGTTCCAGAGCGCTGCCTGGATATTCTGACCACCATCGGAAGCGCTACCCTGCGCGGTATTTTCGATCCGGCCAACTTTATCCAGTGCGGGGCGGAAACCCTCAGCGCATTGGAGATGCTTAAGCCTTACATTGAGTACATGCACATCAAGGATTGCCGCAAAGGCAGTCATATAGTGGTGGCGTCCGGAGAAGGCGACGGCCATATCTATGAGCTGCTCAGCGAAATGTTCAAAAGCGGCTATAAGGGATTTTTATCGCTGGAACCTCATTTAAATAATGGGGATATTTCCGTTGGAGGAGCCGAAAGGTTTGAATACGCGTTTTTTGCTTTGAAAAAAGTGCTGGACCGTATCAAGGCAGAGCAGTAAAAAATACAATATCCTAAAAAGACAGCGGAGCCTTTTGAAAGCCCCGCTGTCTTTTTTTTAAAATCTTCCAGACTTGAAAAGCATATGCCATCTTTTTTAACTCTGCCGCCATACACACAGCGTTGTATTTTCCCGTACGAATAGTGCAGAAGGCATTCCTTTTCAAAAAGAGCTTGTCAATAATTATTTATCGTATTACAATAAATAATTATTGACAAATCAATGAAATGTCGTTATCATAAAGATAAGAAAGCGGAAAGAAGGGATTTCAAGTGAATCAAAATTCCCTGTCAAAGTGGTTGAAATGCATTATTATATTAATTGGAGGCTGTGGCATCCTTGTGTATGGCTGGATCATTCCCTCGTTTGGGCGGGACCTGAGCGAAGCCAATCCGGAATTTGCCTACTGTTATCTGCCCTGGCTGATTCTGATCTGGGTAACGGGAATACCCTGCTGTGTCGCTTTGGCGTTTGCGTGGAGAGTCGCTGCAAATATCGGAAAAGGCCGTTCCTTTTCCATGGAAAACAGCAGGCTGCTTAAAAGAATTTCGGTTTTGGCCATAACGGACACCGCCTTTTTCTTTGCCATGAACATTGTTTATCTGCTTCTGAACATGGGCCATCCAGGTATCGTTCTTTTATCTCTGCTGGTGCTGGCGGCTGGGATTGCCATTTCCGTTGCCGCTGCGGCTTTGTCCCATCTGGTGCTGAAGGCAGCTATGCTTCAGGAGCAGAGCGATCTGACCGTATAAGGGGGTACCGTAATGGAAGAGGAAATCATTTTTAACATTGACGTCATGCTGGCAAAGAGAAAAATGAGCGTTACGGAACTGGCCGAACGGGTGGGAATCACCCTTGCCAATATTTCTATTTTAAAAAACGGCAAGGCTAAGGCGCTTAAAATATCCACGTTGGCAAAACTCTGCGCTGCTCTGGAATGCCAGCCGGGAGATATTCTGGAATACAGGGGGATAGCGGAAAAATGAAAAAGGCTGTTCGCAGAGGAACTGCCGTGCTCCTGACCATATTTATGGTTTTCTGCGTGAGCTGTTGTGTCGTGGTTGATCATCTCTTTGACCCTGTCGGAATAAAAGACGGCTTCAGCGAGAAATGGTTGGAAACTCTGAAAACCGAATATTCGCTTTCCATTCCGGAATCGGCGGTATATCTGAAGGGCTATATGGAGCTGGGGCGGGATTTCAGCGTGCATATGCTGTTTACGGTGGATGCTGCCGACTTTGACGGCATGTTTGGCGAAGGCTGGTCGGAGGACGCGGAAGGGCATACCTTCAGCGAGGAATGGTATGACGATTTGGCGGATGGGGAGATGCCTCATCGCTATGATTATTCCAAGCAGTATACGGCGCTGTTTTTTTCGGATGCGGATGAAAACGGTACGGTTATCTGTGTGTTTGTAGGCTGGTGGCCATAAATGTGTATGGCGTGAAAAAAGCGCTTTCCTTTTGGAAAAGCGCTTTTTTGTATCTCGTTACACCCCCGGGCTGACCAGCGCCGCCATGACGGTAATGTCGTCCTCGTGTCCGTCGTAGCGCCGGGCCTTTGCCTGGGACGCAATTTTCTCCGCCAGCTGCTGGGCAGATCCCGGCCGGAAGCTTTCCAGTTCCGCATAGATCCAGTCGTAGGATCCGGTTTCGATCACTCCGTCAGAGATCATAAGCACAATGTCCCCTTCGTTTAAGGTGATGCTGCTTTTTTCGAAGCTTACTCCATGCAGAATCCCCACTGGCATCGAACTGGATTCCACCCGTCCTACTTTGGTGTTTTTACGGATAAAGGACGGAGCCGCCCCCGCCTTCAAAAATTCTGCGCGACCGGTGAACATATCAAAGCAGCAGACATCAAGTGTCGCTAAGGATTCCTCGTCGGATTTAACCAGCAGCGCCGAGTTGACGATTTTCAAAGCCGCGTCAAAGGAAAATCCTGCTTTGATAAGCTGGGACAAAAGTCCTGCCGCCATAGTGCCGTCAATAGCCGCCCGGGTGCCATTTCCCATGCCATCGCTGATAATGAGGTGGGTTCTGCCCTTGCCATCCGCAAAGGATTCGAACGCATCTCCGCACACGCCGGCGTTCTGATAGGAAATCTGAGCGACCCCCACGTCCACGCAGTACACCGCCTTTTCATAAAAGGAGAATTTATAGAAATCCCCCACGGGGCTGAAACTTGGCAGGTCGAACAGACGGTCGCAAGCCTCGCAGACCGCTTTGGTCAGCTTGACTGTTGCGCCGCCTCCTTCTCCGCCGTTTTTTACACAGGCATCCACCGTCATTCTGCCGAACTTGTCAATCTGGCAGCTGATCGCCCCGGTTTTGAATCCGAAGGACTGCAGGGTGTCCCGTACCTTGAGAGCGGTTTCATTGTCAAAAAACTCAGTTTCTTCCAGCTCCTTGCAGATGCCGTTTAACATTTTTGCCACTCCGTCATACTGGTCTACCACCACGGAGCGGACATTCCCCACCATTTTGCTTGCTCCCGCCGAGGTTTTTTCTTCGGTAAAGGTGCTGTTCATTACCGAAAGCACCTCTGAAAGCTTGCAGCATCGGGTGGCAAAATAGTCCGGGACATCCTCCCTGGTCAGAGGCTGTTTATCCTTAAGAAAGCTGATCATATCGTTATAGGCGTTCATGGTTTCATTGTAAGCTTTGTCCCAGCAGAAGTACCGGAGGCCGCATTTGCGGCATACCGTATCGGTGGTCTTGGTGCATACCGAAGTATAATCGCAGCCTGCTCCCTTTGCCAGCTTTTGGGACACGGTTTCCACCGATTTGCACACATCACCCAGCGCCTTGGACGCTAGGTCCAGCTTTAAGCATACCGTGGATTTAATTCCGGCAGCCCCGGAAGCAAGCTCGTTCTGGGAAAGGGAAAAAGACAGCTTCCCCAATATTGATTCCGGCAGCACCATAAAGAGAATAGTTCCTGCCATCACCTCGTATAGCCCCGGCAGGATCACTTCCGCATTGCCGAAAATTACCGAAGCCGCCGCATTGGCCAAAATAAAGGCCACGCTGCACCCCAATCTTCCGAAAGGGGAAAATACCCCGGCCAGGAGCCCTCCCAGCCCGTATGCGCCGATTAAGTACCCGTATTCGCTCCCCAGCATACACAGAGCGGTCCCAGTGGAAATACCCACGATACTGCCTACGGCTTCCTTCCCGTAACGGGCACAGATCAGGATTGCCAGAACGGCAATCACCCGTCCCACCGATACGCTTTGAATGGTCACGCGGCTTAAAGCAATCAGCAAAACCGCCAAAGACACGATAATGCTGCAAATATCCGCTCCCCCAGCGTTTTTTAGGGTGAGATTGCCGGCGAGAAAGTATTTTGTGCGGGCAAAAAAGAAAGCGGCGCCCAAAGCGAGCAGCGATTCCGAAAGCACCATTACGACGTTGAACACCGTAAATCCATCGCTTAAATACACGGCGAGGCCGGTGACCAAGGTTGCGCCAAAGGCGGTCAGACAGGCAAACAGCATCCGCTTCGGCTTTTCAATATACGGCTCGACCAGCCATTTGACGCCGATGATCAGTGCCGCAGCGGCGATATACCGCATGGTGGCCTGTCCCGATAAAACATACCCCAGCACTACGCCGCAAAGAGCGGGAAGTATATTTTTACTTTCGGTTACTGCCAGAGCACACAGCCCAAAAGGAGAAAGGCTGGAAAAAACCACCGCGCAGGAGGAAAGCAGGCCTACAAAGGCATTCAGCATAAACTCCACGATGGTTTCGTTTTCTTTGGCAATGTTTTTAATTTTCAGTTTGATACCGTTTTTTAAAACCCCTTGCGTATTTTTCAACGACCTCACCCTTTGGCATATTTTTTCTTTATTTGGAATAATTTGGTACTTTGTACCAATGATTATATTCCAGCTAACCTGAAAAATATGTCAAAGCAGTGGCGCGAAAAAGCAAACTATTTATGCTAATTGTAATGATTATGGCGTTTATTTCGTTTTGTGGAATTTACCGGCAGCTTTTGCAGATTCCCAGGCTGCAAAAGAAAACAACCGGTGGAGCAAAAGCCGTTTTGTCCTTGCCCGGGCTGAAAAGCCGGAACAAACTGAAAAAACGTCTGCCGTCGGCCGTTTAAAAAAAATCATGCTTTACCGCGTTGATAAATAAGCGGCAAAATGATACAATAAAAAAGCTAGGCTTTGGGTCAGTTTGAAACCGAGGATTTGATTTTCCCCTCGCAGTTTTGAATCAGGTTTGTAAGAGAGGATGCAAACAGAGGATATTCCTTCGAGAGAATTTCGGTTGTCACCGTCAGATTTTCCGGTTGCTGCAGCGCTGACGTCCCGGGAATTTCCTTTCCTGCTGCCACTGCCTGCGCGCGGGTTTCACTGATTTTCATCGCGCACTCGGCAAAGCTTGCATAGGTATAGGGCGGCAGGGTGAAAAAGCTGTCCTGATTCTGGGGATTGGCCGAATAAACTACTCGAAACATTTTATAAACCGAAAGCATCAGATAAGCGCTGACTTCGTTAATCAGTGTTGAGTTTGCAGATTTCTGCAGCAGATCAAACAGAATATTTAAAGAATTGGCAATCAATTTTTTATTCAAAACAGGCAGGATGCTTCCGCGGAGAACATTTTCTTTCCCCAAAGCATCCGGCTCCGGGATATCGTCCACCGTCAGGGTAAGGCCATTTCTGTCGGGAGACCGTCCCAGCAGATAATCGCAGGAAACCTGATAATAGTCCGCACACTTAATCAGGAAATCCAGCCCGCATTCCCGAATACCCTTTTCATAGTGTGACAATAATGCTTGTGATACGCCCAGATCACCCGATACCTTTTTTTGACTTAAGCTCTTTTCCTTACGGAGCAAAGTCAAGATTCTGGGAAAATCCGCATTCATTTTTTTCACTCCTTAAACCCTCATTACGTAAAGTAAATTATATTATATAACATACCTGTTGTAAATACAATTTCCGTGATTTATTCAAAAAAAGTTAATATTTACGGAATATTTTGTATTTTTTTTTGGAATAAAATTTAAAAGGCAGCTTTTTTAAATTCTTATAGAAGATTGGCTGCTTATTTTGGAGGAAAACAACCTGGATGAGAAGCTATAAAATCCATTTGCTGCGCCACGGGCTGACCGAGGGCAATCAGCTGGGCCAGTATATCGGGCAGCGGAGCGATTTTCCGTTATGCAAGGAGGGCCGCCGGGAGTTGAGAAGGCTTCTGGCCCATTATGAGTATCCTGACATTGAAAAGCTTTACAGCAGCCCCCTCAGGCGCTGTCTGGAAACTGGGGAGATTTTATACGAAGGGTTTACCCCCTGCCCGGTCGAGGGTCTTTCCGAGTTTGATTTCGGGGAATTTGAAGGCTACGCCGTCGAAAACCTGCCTGATCCTGAAAAGTTTTCCCGTTTTTTAAGCGGCCAGGCTTCTGAGGATATTGATGCGGAGGACCCGAAAGAGTTTTCCCACCGGGTTATTTCCGCTTTTGACGCGGTGGTGCAGGATATCATGCGGAATGAAATTCCGTCTGCAGCGGTCATTACCCACGGTGGTGTCATCATGACCATTCTGGCCGCGATGGGAGTGCCCCGCCGGCCTGTCACCGACTGGATCATCAATAGTGGAATGGGCTATACCGTGCTGGTAACCCCTTCTGTCTGGATGCGGGAGCACGTTTTTGAGGTTTACGACATTATTCCCCGCATTTCCCGTGACAGCGATGATTACGAACGATATTATCATCCGGGGGAGCAGGATGCCGGCTGGGACGATGGCGGTGAGGAAGACAGGCCGTAGCCGTAAAACAGGTATCAGTGCTCTGAGCTCGGAAAGCGGAGGCGTTCCCGGGGCATAACATAATATTCAGCCGCCGGACTTGGAATCCCGGCTGTAAAATCAGGAGGACATAGTATATGAAACAAGTAAATATCACTGTTTTGCCAGGCGACGGTATTGGCCCGGAGGTTACCGCGCAGGCAACTGCCGTATTGAAAGCCGCCTGCGAAAAAAGCAATATCGGTCTGAATCTTACCACCCGCCCTATCGGCGGCTCTGCTTATGATACCCATAAAACTCCTCTGCCGGCGGAAACAGTGGAAGGCTGCCTTACTTCCGACGCAGTGCTTTTGGGCGCCGTGGGCGGCCCCCAGTGGGAGGGGCTCCCTTATAATCTCCGCCCGGAGGCGGGTCTGCTCGGTATCCGTTCCAAGCTGGGGCTTTACGCCAATTTGCGCCCCGCAAAGATCTTTGCTCCCCTTAAAGGCGCTTCGCCCCTGAAAGAAGCGATTATCGGTCAGGGCGTGGATATTATGGTGGTCAGGGAGCTTACCGGCGGCATCTATTTCGGTGAAAAAGGGCTGATCGTCAGGGACGGCGAGGAGTCCGCCTTTGATACAGAGGCTTATTCGGTCAGTGAAATCGAAAGAATTGCCGTTACAGCCTTTGAAACCGCCATGAAGCGGAATAAAAAGATTACCTCGGTGGACAAGGCAAACGTCCTGGAATCTTCCCGGCTTTGGAGAAAGACGGTCATAAGGGTTGCACAGCAGTATCCGGAGGTCGCGCTGGATCATCTGTATGTGGACAACGCCTCCATGCAGCTGGTAAAAGCGCCATATCAGTTTGACGTGCTGCTCACCTCCAATATGTTCGGCGACATTTTGTCCGATGAGGCCTCCATGCTTACCGGTTCCATCGGCATGCTGCCTTCGGCAAGCCTTGCCAAAGGGACTTTCGGCCTGTACGAGCCGATTCACGGCTCGGCTCCTGATATTGCCGGGAAGGGCTTGGCAAATCCCGCTGCGGCAATTTTGTCGGTGGCGATGATGTTCAAATACAGCCTTGGAGAACCTGCTTTGGCCGGGGCGGTGGAACAGGCGGTGGAAAAAGCACTGCTATGCGCGAGAACCGCGGATATTGCAGATCCGTCCCTGCCGGTGGTATCCACTTCGGAAATGGGGCAGATTATGATTAATCAGCTGAATGAAATTCTGAAATAAAAACCTAATCAGAAAGAAGGAGCTGCCTTGAGCGTAATGAGCATAAGAAAACTGATTAAAAAGGATGCCCGGCTTGCTTTAAAAAGCGCTTTCAGCAAAGCGGCGTCCATCACTCTGACCTTGGCTGCAGTCGGCATCTTTTTTTACCTGCTGGAGTCGCTTTTGTATTATATTCTGGATATCAGGCCCGTTGCGGAAATGGTAGCCGAACTGCCATTTCCGGTCACCGCTCTGCCGGAGATTCCTCTTTTGGGGCTGGCGGTCAGCGGCGGGTGCCTGTTGCTCTCTTTCCTTTTGCTGTCGCCTTTAAATCTTGGCGCCGTCAAATGGTACTATGAGCTTTCCTCCGGCGGCGAAGCGTCCTTTGAACTGCTTTTTACCTATTTTTCTTCATTCAAGCTGTATTGCCGTGCGCTCTGGTATGCCATTAATCTGTCGGTACGAAGCTTTTTCTGGACGTTGTTGTTTTTACTTCCTGGGTCTTTCTGCCTGGCGGCAGCAAGTTGGCTTTATTCGGTCGAAAACATTCCTCTTTATCTTTCCGTTGTCTCCCTGCTGATGGTCATCGGCGTTTTTCTGCTGGCCTTTGGCTGTGTGTTTGCTTTTATATATCTTCAAAAGTATTATGTTGCCTCTTATTTGATCTGTCAGGATAATACGGTGCCGGCGATACAGTGCTTTAAAACCTCCTGCCGTTACAGCAGGGGAAGCCGCGGATTTATCGCTTTGTTCCGGCTCAGCTTTCTGCTTTGGTATCTTCTGTGCGTTTTTATTTTTCCAGTGCTGTATGTTATCCCTTATACCGAGGCCTCTTATGCCATCTATGCAAAATATCTGATCCAAAAAGGAAACTTGGAGCGTTTTAAAAGCTTTTAAGTTTTAAAGAGCATGAAAACAGAAAAGAGATAAGCCTTTGCTTATCTCTTTTTTTTATATCATTTTATGTACTTTTCGACGTTAAAATAATTATTCCTTTTCCAAACAACCTATAACTGAAAATTCCCTGCTAGGCCCAAACTACCTACTAAGAGAAAATTTGCGTCCTTTTATTTGGAGCTTAATTCTTTGATACAGCTTTTACAAATATTTCTGCCCTTATAATTGATGACATCGGAAGCTTCGCCACAGAAAATACAGGCAGGTTCGTATTTTTTAAGAATCACCTGGTTTCCGTCCACGTAAATTTCCAAAGCATCTTTCTCGCTGATATTCAGCGTCCTTCTTAACTCGATCGGCAGCACAACACGACCGAGCTCGTCCACTTTTCTGACAATCCCTGTAGATTTCATAAATAATCCTCCTTAATTATGTACTTAACGTCGAAAATTATCACATAAATATAATATACCACCCTACAAAATTTGTCAATATTTAGAAATTAACTAAATATTTCCTGATTATTACGAAAATGTTAAATAACTTTACCAGCAGCTGCATATTTTTATAAAGATAAAAAACAGACATACAAAAGCCAAAACGCACCATTTATTTTATAATTATACAATAAATGGCTGACAGGGGCAGAAAAACGGAGGTGTTTTCCCATGATGTCTTGGATACTGACTGGATTGATTGTACTCAGCATTATATGCGGGCTTGCAACCGGCAATCTTTCCAAGGTTTCCACCGCCGCGCTGGAAGGCTCTATGAATGCTGTGGAAATGTTTATCACCCTGCTGGGGGCCCTCTGTTTGTGGAGCGGCCTGATGGAGGTGGCAGAGGAAGCGGGCCTGACGAAAATCATAAGCCGTCTTCTTTCCCCTGTAACCAAACGAATTTTCAAGGGGCTGGACCCCAAAGGCAAAGCTATGCAGGCGATTTCCATGAACATGACCGCCAACCTGTTGGGACTCGGCAATGCGGCGACTCCACTGGGGCTTTCCGCCATGCGGGAACTGGATATGCTCAATGGCGGAAGCACGCGAGCATCCGACAATATGATCAAATTCGTAGTGCTCAATACCGCGTCGATTCAGCTGATTCCGACCACCATCGCGGCACTTCGGTTAAAAAGCGGCTCACAGGCACCCTTTGAGATTATGCCTGCCGTCTGGATTGTTTCGACAGCGGCACTTATTTGCACCATGACGATGGTATATTTATTGAAGGCGGTGGATTCACGGCATGATAAGCATCAGTGACCTGTTTATCCCTCTGACCATCGCATTCATTCTGATTTTCGGACTCTTTAAAAAAGTAAAGGTTTTTGATGTTTTTGTAGCGGGAGCAAAAACAGGAATCGCCACCGCGTTCCGGATTCTTCCGTCTCTGATCGCTATTATGACGGGAATCGTCATGTTCAAAGCGTCCGGTGCGCTGGAGCTGATCACAGGCTGGATTGCTCCCCTGACCGATCCGGCAGGAATCCCGAAAGAACTGATTCCTCTCGCACTGTTGCGGCCTATTTCCGGTAGCGGCGCTTTGGCACTGTTTCAGGATATTCTGGGTACATACGGGCCGGACAGCTTTCTGGGAAAGGTGGCCAGCGTGATGCAGGGGTCTACGGAGACCACCTTTTACACCATCGCCATCTATTACAGTGCCACGAAAGTGAACCAGACCGGCAGAACTCTGCCTTGCTCCCTTACGGGAGACGTTACCAGCTTTTTATTCAGCATATTGGCAATTCGTATATTATTTCCATAAAAACTACAACATAATACAATATATAATACAATTCGAAAAAAATCAATAGTTTTCCTTAAAATTTAATATATTACATTTTATTAATAGTTTTCTATTTTTTACAAATTCGACCAACTATGCAGGCTCATTCTCGCCCAGAGTAGCCTCTTTTTTCCGGATGATGCCCATCGGCGTCTGCTGATGGCTTTGTCCCAGCGGATTATCCTTCAGGATACAGACCAGAAGCGCCCGATCCAGGTTGCTGCCGGAAGCGCCCAGAATATTGCCTCCGATGTCATTAATATCGGTGATGATGACCGGAAAGCCGATTTCCTTGGAAATCTGTCCGGCCACCAGATCCGGATCTTTGGGAGCCAGCACTACATATTCGTTATAAGGCGGCAGCGTGCAGTCGCAGGGGCCGTCGATTGCCCGGGCTTTATCGCCGGCGATTTTATAAAACCAGCCCCGCCTGCCGAACAGCTTCCCAATTGCGGAAACCGCAGCGGCAAACAGAATCTTCAGCGTGCCGCATTCCCTCAGCGCCATTTCCATGGTTTCGGGGATGCCCAACCCGATCCCGTAAGAGGTTTTCAGCACAAAACGGGATAGAAATCGGGCTAAAGGCCTTGGGCGGATCTCTTTCATGGGGATTGCTCGTTTTTGCGTGCAGGCCACAATTTTTTCGGTAATAAATAAAATATCGCCCGGCTGCAATACGGGGACGGCATATTGCTTCGCCACCTCTACAATATTGTCCTGATCGGTGATAACATGAGTTTTAATGGGGATACGGCTGTATGATATGCCGTCCACCTCCATGATTTCCTGCTTGCCTTCGTTTGCCTTTAATTCTTCCGCCATATGCTTTTCGCCTTCCTTAAACCGCCCTGATTTTTCTCAAAATCCACGCTTGATAAAGCCCACCTTATGATAAACCTTTTCGAGGGTGCGGCGGGAAATCTCCAGCGCTTTTTTTGCTCCTTCGGTATAGCATTGCTCCAGATATGCCTTGTCATTCATCAGAAGCGTATATTTTTCCCTGACGGGTTTTAGGTGGTCGGCCACCGTTTGGCCCACTGCCAGCTTAAAATCGCCGTAGCCTTTTCCATCAAACTCTTTTTGAATCTCGTCGAAGCTTTTGTCGGTCACTGCGGAATAAATTGTCATCAGGTTGTTGATTCCGGCTTTGCCTTCCTTATAGCAGATTTCATTCCCGGAGTCGGTGACGGCGCTTTTGAATTTTTTGATAATGGAGCTTTCATCATCCAGAATCCAGATAACGGCCTTTTGGTTTTCATCAGATTTGGACATTTTCTTTTCCGGCTCCTGCAGCGACATAATGCGGGCGCCGACCTTGGGCGTGTATGCCTCAGGGATGGTGAACATGTTGCCGTACAGGCCGTTGAAGCGCCCGGCGATATCCCTTGTAATCTCCAGATGCTGACGCTGGTCTTCGCCTACCGGCACCAGGTCGGTGTGGTACAGCAGAATATCCGCCGCCATCAGCACCGGATAGGTGAACAGCCCGCTGTTTACGTTTTCGGGATGTTTTTGGGATTTATCCTTAAACTGGGTCATGCGGGAAAGCTCGCCGAACTGGGTGTAACAGTTTAAAATCCAGCTTAGCTCCGCATGAGTGGATACATGGCTCTGAAAGAAGGTAATGCTTTTTTCAGGATCGATTCCGCAGGCCAGCATCAAAGCATAAGCCTCCAGCGCCTGCTTCCGGAATTTCTGCGGGTCCTGACGGACCGTAATGGCATGCAGGTCCACGATCGAGTAGGCGCAGTGATATTCCTCCTGCAAAAGAGGCCAGTTGCGTACCGCACCCAGGTAATTCCCCAAAGTAAACGAACCCGCTGTGGGCTGGATTCCGCTGAATATAACTTTTTTTCTTTGATTTTCCGTTGCCTGTTCCATCGACAGCATCTCCTTAGCAAGGCAATTCCGTTAAAATAATGACAATAAAAACAGATACCTGTCATTTTAACATAAAACAATAAAAAATAAAAGGTTCCCGCTTATAACCTGTCAAATAATTCTTTGTAAAAATCCGTCAAGTCCTGCGTTCTTACATCCCAAAGCCGTACTTTGCCAAGCGCTTTCTTGCGCTTTGCTTCATCCAGTTCCCTGCTGCAGGGATCGGTCGCCCAAAGCCGTACCAGATAATCCTGTGTTTCCGGAAATTTTACCAGTACCAGATCCGACAAAAGCAGGCCGCCCTTGTAGTAATTTACATTTCCCTTGCAGTCGATGAGGACCCGGTCGTAGGCCGAGGCGCCGATAACATCCTCTAAGGTTTCATAGGCGAACTCCCCGCCGTCTGCCGATTCAAACACCGAAAGCAGCATTTTGATATTGGCGCAGAAACCCGGCTTCAGCGTCAGATAAAAAGGGACAAGCGCTGTCTGCCAGCTGTCGCAGTGGAGAATATCCGGTTCAAAATCCAGAGAGGGGAGGACTTCAGACACCGCCTTGGAAAAGAAGGCGAAGCGTTCACTGTCGTCAAAATAGCCCAAAGATTCGACCCGGTTAAAATAATAGGGGTTATCGATTAAATAACAGCAGAGTCCGCCAAATTCGGACTTGTACAGCTCGCAGTATTGTTTTCGCCAGGCAATGTTGATTTCGAAATGAGAGAGCAGAACCGCACTGTCTGTTACTTCTCCCGGCAGCGACCGGTAAAATGGCAGTACAATCCGCCAGTCTATCCCGCCTTTGGCGAACAAATCCGAAAAAGAGCGAAGAGTTTCCATGGCGGAACGGGAGGAGGTTTCTCCGCTTATATACAACACATTCATAACAACACCCCAGTCCAATCTGTTTTTACCTGTCACTATATTTATTCATATGCAAAAAAGTCCTCGGGTAAACCGGATTTTTCTGAGCGTAAACAGTCAAACACAGGAATGGTTAAGCAGCCATTTTGCCACGCCGTTCTCCTCGTTGGAGGGGAGAATCCCGTCAGCGGCTCGTTTTAATTCTTCGGCAGCGTTTTCAACTGCATAACACTCATCTGAAGCAGAAAATAAAGGCAGGTCGTTGATCGAATTCCCAAAAGAAACAATCCGGTCAAACCCCAGCATTTCTCTGAGCCGCAGGACGGCATGGCGTTTCGTGGCCGCTTCCGGCATGATCTCACGCCAATACTCCTCCCGGTAAAGCTCTTTATAAAAAAGACAGGTATAGCCATGTCTGTCTTTAAAATATTCATAAACCGGGCCGTGCTCGTCTTTTTGGCCGATACAGGTAAAGTAAAACACCTATCCGTCAAAAAGATGGCTTTTATCTGCCAGCGGTGTTAACCGACTGTCGCCTTTCCGGCTGTCAATATAGTGCCGCAGTCCTCCGTTTTCTCCTGAGTATATCCAGGAAACCCGTTCGATCCCATTGATAAAGGAATAAACCAGTGGGGAAATACCGGCCTTTATAAGAGTCTGAGAAACTTCCCTAATCTGTTCCGGACGAAACAGATTTTTATAGAGCCTTTTCCCCGTGGCGGGGCCCACTAGAAATCCGCCGTTATAGACAATTACCGGCAGAGAAAGGGAAAGCTCTTTTGTCACAATGGAGGAGGATGCAAAGGAGCGGGCTGTGGCATAAGTAAGGGGCAGCCCTTCCTTCATCAGTTTGTTCAGAGTTTCCCTGCTGTACTCTGAAACCCGGCTTTCCCGGTTTAAAAGAGTCCCGTCCAGATCGGCGATGTAAAGTGTTTTCATGCTTCGCCGCCTTTTTGAGAGATTACCATTTCAGGCACGCGCCGCAGCCCGTGCAGATTTGAGCATCTTTTTCGACCACGGTGCCGCAAAGATAGCAAACCTTTTTCTGAGCATTTAAAGCCGGCTTTTGGCCGATCCGTTTTCCGCAGATACTGCAGAAAGGGGCGTCTTTGGCAATAATCGCCTTGCAGTGGGGACAAAGCATCTGTCCGTTGATCTCCCTCAGTTCCCGGCGGAATTCCTCCAGCTTTTTGAGGCATTTTTCAATGGCTGCAAAATGGGGCTTCAAGCGCGGGTCCAACGGAGCTTTGGTATAAATATAATACTGCTTTCCCAGTTCGGTAAACATGTTTTGCAGCACCTCTTCCTCGGTGCCGATTTTTCCTTTGATTTGGGCAGTCATGGCAAGCCTTTTTGCCTTTTCTACCAGATCCTGCCCCTTTTCCGACGCTCTTTCCGCGACCTTTTCCAGCGCTTTATCTGTTGAAGCCATACTTTTCTCCAAGCCTTTTCTTTCTAAAGGCGCTTTGCTTCTTCAAGCAAAGCGGCTTTTTCGTTCAGCAGACTTTCCGTTATCACTTTTTCCAATAATATATTTAGAATTTCTCCGATTTTCTTTCCGTTTACAATGCCAACATTTACTAGATCGGTCCCGTTTACGGCAAGCTGCTTTAAGCAATAACATTGATTTTCCGCAAGAATCTGTTCTGATATTGCCAAAGCTTTTTCCGCCTGGTCTTTTCTTTTTGGGAAATCAGGGCCTTTGGCGGAATTATCGGCAATCTGCACCAGCAGAAGTTTTCTCAGCAGCTTCGGCGAAAGCCGGTTCATCCATTTTTTAATGCAGGCGGGCTCCGGCGCAATTTTTTCTTCATGGTGCAGTACGAGAGCGGTTACTGTAGACACGGTTTCCCGACTCATCCGCAGTCTGTTCAGGATGACTCCGGCTTTTTCCGCACCGGCCCGGCTGTGTCCCGGAAAATGGCCTCGCCCGTTCTTATCCAGGGAAAAGAGCTCCGGCTTGCTGATGTCATGGAGCAGCATGGCGAGGCGCAGCACCGGCTCGGGACTTACAGCGGCCACCGCCTTAACGGTATGGATATACGCATCGTAGGCATGGTAAGGACTGTGTTGATTAAATCCAAAAAGAGGGACCAGTTCTGGAATCATTTCGGCAAAAACCTCCCGGTAAAACGTCAAGACATTCTCAGCGTTTTTTCCGCACAGCAGCTTTACCAACTCTGCCGAAACCCTCTCTGCTGCCACCTGATGAAGCAGCGCCCTGTTTTTCAGGATACTGCGCCCGGTTTGTTCTTCAATTAGAAAGCCCAGTTGGGAGGAAAAGCGCAAGGCACGGAAAATACGCAGGGCGTCCTCCTGAAAACGGGTATCCGGGTCGCCTACGCAGCGAAGCAGGCCGAGGAATAAATCCTCCCGACCGCCGAAATAATCCATCAGCCCCGTTTCAGGATGATAGGCCATGGCGTTGACGGTAAAATCACGCCGCTTAAGGTCTTCCCGAAGCGTTGAGGAGAAGATCACTCCGTCGGGATGGCGATGGTCGGAATAGCTCCCGTCGATACGGAAGGTGGTGATTTCCACCGGATTGTCTTCCGATAAGGCGGTGACTGTGCCGTGAGCAAGTCCGGTATCCAGCAGCCTGCATCCGGTAATAGCCAGTTTTACTTCTTCCGGCCGGGCGGACGTGGCGATATCGTAATCCTTCGGGTCCTGCCCGAGCAGACTGTCTCTGACGCAGCCGCCTACCAGATATGCCTCGAAGCCGTGCTGATTCAGTTGTCTTATCAGAATGTCCACATAGCAGGGAATGCGTATTTTCATCCTGGCACCGCCTTTAAAACCGTTCTGCGGTTATTATACCATAAAAATTGGCATCGCGCCTGAAATTTGCAGTGTTGCAAAACAACACGAAGCATGGTATGCCGAAAGTACCATTCCAATGCTGCAGACCGGAGGTCTGCGACTATTATAGCATGATTATGGCCGCTTTGAAAAAAGATATTTCTATATTTGCAATATAAATCTTTTTATTAACAATTTTCATTTTTCCCTTAAAAGGGTACACTACTAGTAAGTAATGGAATTCCAAGGATATTTCGTAAAGGCGGGAAAACGATGAATATCGGAGCACAGCTTTATACCCTGAGAGATTTGCTGAAGGAGGAGCGACAGATTCGGCAGTCGCTGGCTAAAGTAGCGAAAATCGGCTTTAGGAGCGTCCAGGTATCGGGCCTCGGCCCGATAGAGCCCAAAACGCTCCGCAGTATCTGCGACGATCTTGGCCTTTCTATCATCATCACGCACACACCGGAAGCGCGAATCATCCATGAAACCGAAAGGGTCATTGAGGAGCATACTATTTTAGGGGCGAACTATATCGGCCTCGGCGCGATGAGTCAGCAGTACCGCTCCGTGGAAGGCGCCGCGGAGTTTATCAAAGCCTTTCACAAGGCGGCCAGGAAAATTTCCGACGCAGGCAAGCTTTTTATGTACCATAACCACAATTTTGAGTTTGAGAAATTTGGCGGCAAACTGCTGTTTGATTATCTTACAGAGGGCTTTGCGCCCGGGGAAATGGGCTTTACGCTGGATACCTATTGGGTGCAGGCCGGGGGCGGCGATGTCTGCCAGTGGATCGAAAAGCTTTCGGGGCGTATCCCCTGTATACACTTAAAGGATATGACGATCCGCGACGGAAAGCAGATCATGGCGCCCGTCATGGAAGGAAACATGAATTTTCCCGCCATTTTAAAGGCCCTTGAAAGGGCGGGAACGGAGTATGCCTTTATTGAGCAGGATACCTGCGAGGAAGACCCTTTTATCTGCCTTGAAAAAAGCTATGCGAATCTGAAAAAGCTGGGCTATCAGTAATGCATAAGGAGAGTAACGTACGATGAGCAATGCAAGTAGAGTAAAAACAGGTGTAATCGGCGTCGGCAATATGGGGAGCAAGCATGTCGAAAATATTTTAGCAGGAAAAATCCCCGAAATGGAGCTGGCCGCCATTGCGGACGTTGATCCCAAAAGACTGGAATGGGCCGCCCGGAACACGCCGGAAACCGTAAAAAAGTTTTCCTTGGCGGCGGAGCTGTTTAAAAGCGGCTGCTGCGACGCCGTTATTATCGCCACCCCTCACTATTTCCATCCTCCTCTGGTGATGGAGGCCATCCGAAACGGCATGCATGTCATGTGTGAGAAGCCGGCGGGCGTTTATACCAAAGCCGTAAGGGAAATGAACGAGTTTGCAGAAAAACATGACCGTGTTTTCGGTATGATGTTCAATCAGCGCACCAACCATGTTTACCGGAAAATGCATGAGCTGGTGCACGGCGGCGAACTGGGCGAAATCCGCCGCATCAACTGGATTATAACCGACTGGTACCGCACCCAGAGCTACTATGATTCCGGGAACTGGCGCGCGACCTGGGAGGGCGAAGGGGGTGGCGTGCTGCTCAACCAGTGCCCCCACAATCTCGACCTGTGGCAATGGATCTGCGGGATGCCGGATACGGTCCGTTCCTTCTGCCACTATGGCCAGTGGCACGATATTGAGGTAGAGGACGATGTTACTACCTATATGGAATATAAAAACGGAGCGTCCGGTGTATTTATCACCACGACCGGTGACGCTCCCGGAACCAACCGCTTTGAAATTACCCTGAATAAAGGCAAGCTGGTATGCGAAAACGATACTTTGAAGCTGTATGAGCTGGAAAAAGGCCTGAAAGAGCACTGCGCTACCGCTACGCTGGGCTTCAGCAGGCCGCAGGGCAAGTGGGTGGAACTGACCACCGACGGCATGAACGAGCAGCATGTGGGCGTTTTAAAGGCTTTTGCAGGGAAAATTCTGCATGATACCCCTTTGGCCGCCGAGGGTTATGAAGGGATAAACGGGCTTACCCTGTCCAACGCCATGCACCTTTCCAGCTGGACCAATTCCGCTGTCACCTTTCCGCTGGACGAGGATCTCTTTCTGGAGGAACTGAACAAACGCAGAAAAGCCTCCCGTTTAAAGAAAGGTGAAGCCGTCCATTTTGACACCGAAGGTACCTACTAAGCAGCCTTCATTTACGATGCTTTCGTAAACATAAAGAACAGGGCGTGGAATATTCCGCGTCCTGTTCTTGGCTTTTTGTATAATGCTATTTCACGGCAAACCGCAGGACCCATTCGCTGACCAGCACGACGGCACAGGAACAGCCCGCCACCGTCAGCAGGCTTTTTTCCCGGTAAGCGAGGATACCTGCCGCAAGAAGGCCCGCAATAGCGGAATAAAGGCGGCCCGTTGAATACAAGATGGCGGGAAAGGTCATTGCCCCCAGCACCGCATAGGGAATATAAAACAAAAACGACCGGATAAACCGGCTTTTCAGCTTTTTTTTCACCAAAGCCAAAGGAAGCATCCGAATCAGGTAGGTGACTCCCGCCATGACGGCAACATAGAAAATAAAGTTGTCAGGCATCGCTTTGGCTCCTTTCCTCCACAGGATAGAGCTTAGCTCCAAAAGCCGCGGCCGCCACCGCGCATAGGATAATCACAAAACCGCCCGAGACCTGATTCAGCACCGGTGTATAGGTAAACAGGCAGCTTAAAGTCACCGCCGCAGCCACCACAATTCCCACCGGTCTTATGTGCCTGGCGGGCGGTACGATAATGGCGATAAACATGCCGTAAATGGCGATCCCCAAAGCGGAGCGGATAAACTCCGGAAGAATTGAGGAAGCCGCCGCCCCCACAAAAGTACCCAGGGACCAGCCTACTATGGGCATGGACATCAGTCCCAGCATATAGCGGGTGCCGACCTCTCCGCATTTTCCGCTGGATACCGCAAAAATTTCATCGGTAATGCCAAAGGCGATAAGAAAGCGCTCCGCCCGGGATATCGAGCGGTGCAGCTTTTGGGATAAGGACAAAGACATCAGCGCGTAGCGGCTATTGATGACCAGCTGGGTCAGCGCCATTTCGAGCAAAGGGGAGCCCGCTGTGAGTATGGAAAGCCCGGCGAACTGTCCCGCCGAGGTTACGTTTGTAAAAGAAATGACAACGGCCGCCCAAACGGGCAGCCCCATGGAAACCGCCATCATTCCGAAGGTAAAGGAAACCGATAAATATCCCAGCCCAATGGGAATGCCGTCCCGAAAGCCCTCGGAAAAACGATTGTGCAGCTGCTTTTCCTCCATGATTTTTTTGTTTTCCCCCTTGAGTTTTTAAATTGACAAAAAACCACATTTTCTTATTCTATCACGCCGTAATGGGAATAACAAGGCCGGAAGACCTGTTGAAACAAAAGCAGCGCAATTTTTTGCGCTGCTTTTGTTATGCCTTTTTTTCCGCGGTGCGTATGTAGTGAAAAAGATACTGCTGGGCGATGCCGGCATATTCCTTGATAGTATTTGGCAAAGTGCCGCCGTAATACCGGTCCAGGGCCCGCTTGATCCACACATCCACCGGAAAAGCGTCCAGTCGATTTAAGCCATAGAGCAGCACGCATTCCGCCACCTTGGGTCCAACGCCTCTGATTGTCTGCAAAACCGTTCTGGCTTCCTCCAGAGGCATTCCTCTGATTTTCGGTCCGTCGATTTCGCCGGAAGATACCTTTCTTGCCGCATCCAGCAGATAATCCGCACGAAAACCGCAGCGTAAAGGGCATAAATCCTCCCTGGATAAAGGCGCAATCCGATCGGAGGAAGGGAAGCTGTGCCTGCCTTGGGGAAGGAGATCGCCGAAGGCTTCGCAAAACCGTTCGGTAATGCCCATAATCCGTTTGATGTTGTTGTTCTGGGAAAAAATAAAGCAGCAAAGCGCCTCCCAGAAATCCTGCTTTAAAATGCGGATACCCGGTGCGTATTCCGCCGCCTTTTTCAGCGTTTTATCCTGGCTTAAGCGTTGCTTGATGGCGCCGTAGTCCCGGTCAAGGTCAAAGTATCCCCGCCAGAAGCCTTCAAATTCCTCCGGGCTTGTGTTATAAAACAGCAGAGAGTCGTTTTGCTGGGCAATTTTTAAAAATCTCCCCTGGGCAACGCCTTCAAAAGAGCCGTCCGGCTGGGGAAAAAAACGGAAACACTGGCCGCAGGTCAATGTATCTTCCAGAGAAAAATCCTTGGGCCCGGCCACGATCAGGCCGGTTCGGGGTTGGGCAGCAATCATCAAAAACTCATCCTTTCTGCGTTTTCATTATAGCATAGTTGTGATATAATAAAAATATCTGTAAACGATTGTCTGTTAGCGCTGCTTAAAAGAAGAAAGAAACGGGGAAATCAAGAGATGAAAGAAAGCATTTACACGATCCCGGTCAGCGAAGTGTTTGAGCCCAAAGACGACTGTCCCTTATGCAAAATGCGGGATATTCTGGAGCAGCGGTGCGTGGAATACATTCTGGGTGCGGCCATGATGGAACCGGACATCCGGCAGGAAACCAACCGCCTAGGTTTTTGCCTGCCCCATTTTCAGATGATGCTGCGGCGGAAAAACCGTCTATCTCTGGCTTTGGTGCTGGAAAGCCATTTAAACGAGCTGTATGCCTCCATTGAGCAGGGAAAGCAGTTTGAAATTCAGAGGAAGAAAAACGGAAATCCTGAGGAAACCTGCTATGTGTGCTCCCAAATTGACTGGGCTATGGAGCGGATGCTGAAAACCGTGGTGGATTTATGGACGAAAGAGGAAACCTTCCGTAACCTGTTTGCCGAGCAGTCAAAGCTGTGTGTGCGGCATTACCGGCAGCTTTGCTCCGCCGCTGCGGCACATTTAAAGAAAAAAGACGCTTCTGCCTTTGAGAAGGAGGCCCGGCAACTGACGCTGAAAGCTCTGGGAGAAATTAAGGAGGATGTCAGTCATTTTTGCAAAATGTTTGACTACCGTAACAACGGCGCAGGCGCCGATTGGGGAAATTCCCGGGATTCGGCCGAACGGGCGATATGGTATCTCACCTCCCGCAAGCCCGATGGACAGAAGTAATATTACTGGATAAAAACTCTCGTTTTTTGATAAACAAATAGTAAAAATTGTGGGAAAAAAGCTTTTCAACACGATTCCTTAAGGAAAAACCCTTGAAAATGCTTTTGTTTTTCGCGTTTGTACCAATGACTTTTCCACATTTTCCACATAGTTTTCAACGGATAGGCCTGTAAAGGAAATAAACTGTTTGTATAAAACCGTAATCGAGGAAGTTTCCTTAAAACAGAAAACAACAGAGGAAAGGTTTTTGCTGTTTAAAAAGACAAATCTTCCTGCGGATGCATATCCTGCCTTCTATAAACCCAAACTACCTACAAAGGATTTTATTGGAGTGTATAAGGGTATGATCAGAGGCGTGAATAAAAGAATCGTAGAGGTGTGCAAAACCGACAGCGACTATTTTGAGCGGATTTTTTTTATAGTCAGGGAGGACAAGCTGGCCGAAGACGAAAAGCTTTTAAAGGCCAAAGCAGATGAATATCTAAAAAATGTGACGCTGGACAAAGCGCCGACTGTTAAGAAAAAAAGGGAGAAGCAGCCGGAAAAAACAGCGTTTTTTTCCGACAAAAGCAGCATCGGGCTTTGGCTTGTGCGAATTGGTTCCGTGGGGTTGGCACTAGGGTTGTGTGCTTTTTTCATGAGCTTTTTCTTTTAGCCGTATTTTTTCGGATTTTGTAGAAGAATAGGTTTCCAGATAAGGCGCGGTGTGCTATAATAGTCGCAGGCTTTGGTTTTGCTAAAATTCCGAAGCGATCTGTTTTTGGCGTTGGTACCATTTATTTTTTTAGCCGGAGGACAGCATGAAGGAACATCAAAACAACAACAGCAACGACCCGGGAGAAGAATCCCAGGATCTTTTATATGGCAGAAACTCCGTCATCGAGGCCCTGAAATCAGGACGGTCGCTTGACTGTATCCTGATGGTTCCCGCCGAGCAAAAGGGAAGCCTTGCCAAAATTGTGGCAATGGCCAGAGAAAAAGGCATTCCTGTCAAGGAAACGGCCCAGCAGAGGCTGGATATGCTGTGCGGCAGGGAAAACCATCAGGGCGTGGCCGCTTTCGCCGCCGTAAAGGACTATGCTTCGGTGGAAGATATTCTGCAGGCGGCAAAAGACAAAAACGAGCCGCCGTTTATTATTGTCTGTGATGAAATTGAAGATCCCCATAATCTGGGAGCCATCATCCGTACGGCGGAGGGTGCCGGAGTTCACGGCGTCATTATCCCCAAGCGCAGAAGCGCCGGAGTCAATCATACGGTATATAAAACCTCGGCGGGAGCATGTGAATATATGCCGGTCGCCAAGGTCTCCAACTTAGTCGCTGCCATCGATGGCCTTAAAAAACAGGGACTGTGGATTTACGGGGCTGAAATGAACGGGACCCCCTATTACCGTCAGGGCTTTGACGGCGGCGTCGTGCTGGTGATCGGTTCCGAGGGCAAGGGCATCAGCAGGCTTTTGCAGAGCAAATGCGATTTTCTTGTTTCTCTCCCCATGAGCGGGAAAATCAATTCTCTGAACGCTTCGGTTGCCGCGGGAATCCTGATGTATGAGGTTGTGCGGCAAAAATCGGTGAAAGGCTGACAAAGCCGGTTTTGAGAAGGAGTTACATCGATGGACAGTAAGAAATACAGTGTGGATGATATTCTTAATGAGGTCAGAATGAAAAAGCTGAGCCGGGAGTCCGGACCGGAAGCGCAGGCTCCGTCCGTGCCCGATCAGCCTAAGTCTGTCCAGCCGGAGCCTGCCGCCCATACGGAGCCGGTCCGGCAGAATCCTTCCCCGGCTTCAGCGGATGCTGCCGAAAGCAGGGGAGAATATGGAAAATCCCCGGAGGAGGAAACAGCTCCTTTGCGCCGGCAGCCCGGAAAAACCGTGCAGCCCCCAAACAGCCTTACGGCTACCCAGCGTATCCGATTTGACTCCGAGGAGTTTAAAAATATTTTTCAGACCGACGAGCTTCCTGTAAAAAGGGGAAGAGACCGCAATGTCTTTGAGCCTGAAAAGAAGGGAAAAGAAAAACGCAATTTTGTGGTGTCTATCCCGAACGAACTGGACGACGACGAACCCGAGGCAGTGCTGGAAAAAGCTCCCGAAGGGACCGAAAATACAAAGAAGAAAAAAATAGCTTTTTTCAACGGATCTGAGGAAGAAGCTCCGCGCGAAGAAGAAAAGGCTCCCGAAGGGGAAATCATTGACGATTTCAACAGTTACGCCGATGCCCCATCTGTATTGAGAGATCTGAAGATGACCCGCAACAGCGTGGTTTTCCGTCTGGCCGTAACCGCCATTACCGGTTTGTTCCTCTTATATATGAACGTTGCCACCTCTTACGGACTACCGTTCCCTAAGAGCCTTCATCCGGCTGAGGAACCTCTTTTATTTACCGCCATTTCTTTGGTGCTTACTTTGATTGCCGTAATTTCCTGTATTAAAATGATTGCGGGCGGAGTCGGTGCGGCGCTTACCTTCAAACCCAACAACGACAGTATCGGTGCACTGGCAGTGACGGCCTGTCTTGGCCAGAATATAGCGGCATTGTTTGTTTCCGGTGATTGGGCCGGCAACCGGACTCTGTTTTCCGGCGTGGCGGTTTTAGGCCTTGCCTTTAATCTTTTGGGAAAACAGAGAATCATATCCAGGATCCTGCGCAATTTCCGGTTTGTGTCCTCGCCACATGAAAAATATGCAGTGGAGATCGTCGACAGCAAGGCCATCAATACCAGTCTGATTTCCAGGACGGAAGGCAACGTTACGGCCTGCTCAGGCAGAAAAGCGGGGTTTTTATCCAGCTTTCTGGAGCATTCGTATTCCACCGATGCTTCTGATGCTCTTTCCAGGGTCCTTGCTCCGCTTAGCATTCTGGGAGGACTCACTGTGGCGGCCGGCTGCTATTTCACCTATGACAGCCTGTACAAGGCTTTGATCGGCTTTTCCGCCACAGTCTGTATCTGTTCCCCCTTCGCGGCGGTACTCAGCTGCAACGGGCCGCTTCTCAGGCTTACCAAAAAGCTGCAGAAGTGCGGCGGCATGGTGGCGGGAAGTTCCAGTATCGAGGAGCTCAGCGGCACCAACGTGCTGCTGGTCAAGGAAAAGGAGCTGGTGGTTCCCGCCTTTGCTCATCTCCACGGCATCAAGACCTTCGGCGGCAGCCGTATCGATGAATCCATTATTTACGCGGCGAGTATGGTGTGTACGGCCGATGGAACCCTGGCTGAGGTTTTTCTGCAGGTAATCGAGGGACGAAGGGACCTGCTTCTTCCGGCAGAAAACCTGTCCTTTGAAAACGGGATGGGGATTTCGGCCTTTATCGAGGATAGGCAGACATTTTTCGGAAGCCGCAGTTTGATGCAGGAGTACGGAATCGATGTGCCGTCTAAGGACTACGAGGCCCGGTACAGCCGCAACGGGAGGGACCTTCTCTATCTGGCGGTTTCGGGCGAACTGTGTGCCATGTTTGTAATCAGCTACAAGGCGGACGAGGAATTCAAGTATGCCGTGCAGTGCTTGGAATACTGTGATGTAAAAATAGGTATTAAAACCACGGATCCGAACCTGACTGCTGATAAGCTGGCGGAGGTTTTTGAAGTGGAGAAGGATACCTTTGTGAATTTGGAGCCGCAGGTTTACCACGCTTTTGACCAGTTGGACGAACCAAGAGAAAAAGCATCCGCCATGGCGGCATATCTTGGGGGGTTTGAAGCCTACTCCAGAGTGATTGTAGGTGTCAAACAGGTAAAATCCAGCATCGGAAAAGCGGTGCTGTTGCAGGCACTTTCGGTAGTGTTGGGTTATGCTTTGGCTGCCTTTATCGCCATTTTTTCCGGTATCGGACAGCTTAATCCTTTGTCTGTTCTGGGATATCAGCTTTTCTTTACATTGCTCATTACGATTTTCCCTTCCTTGACGAAAATGGACTAACCTTTTTTGAATATTTTTACCAAAAAAGCCGTATGATTGTAATCAATTATACGGTTTTTTATTTTTGAGTTGATTTAGTTAGAGGTATAGGATATAATTGGCTTAACATCTTTAAAATATCTGGCTATATTCAACAAAAAGCGACACGCTATAGCTGAAAGGGGAGACAATAATTTGAAACAGTACGATCCGGGCCGTATCAGAAATATCACCTTTGCGGGGCATGGCAACTCAGGGAAGACATCGCTGGCAGAGGCGGTTCTTTATACTGTAAACGCAACCGATAGATTAGGCAAAACCGCGGAAGGGAACACCGTATGCGATTTTGATCCGGAGGAAATAAAAAGGAAGGTTTCTGTCAGTTCCGCATTGGCTCCTTTTGAGTATCGCGACTGTAAGATCAATATGATAGACACCCCCGGACTGTTTGACTTTGCAGCGGGATTATATGAAGGAATCCGCGCTGCGGAAAGTGTGGTCATTGTTGTTTCCGGAAAATCCGGCGTTACCGTCGGCGCGGAAAAGGCCTATAAACTTGCCGCGGAAAACAAAAAGGCCCGGCTGTTTTTCATTTCCAAAATGGATACGGAGCATGCCGATTTTTATAAAGTCCTGGAGGAACTTAAAGCCAGCTTCGGGCCTTCCGTCTGCCCCATTGTCGTTCCGGTTGTGGAAAATCATAAGGTCCAGTGTTATATTAACCTGCTGCAAATGAAGGCTTATCAGTACCAGAATGGGAAATCCAGGGAGGTGTCTATGCCTGATACGGGACATCGGTTGGAAGGTCTGGTGGCCGCTATCAGCGAGGCAGTTGCCGAAACCAGTGAGGAATTATTCGAAAAATACTTTTCCGGCGAGCAGTTTACCAAAGAGGAAATGGTTTCCGGAATCCATAACGGAGTCAGAGAGGGAATCATCAGCCCGGTTTTTTGCGGATCCTCCACGGAACTGCAGGGGATCGACATGCTGCTTGACGGATTAGTGGACCTTTTGCCCAGTGCAGAGGAAAGCGCCGGGGAAACAGCAGAGGTCGGCGAGGGGAGCGAAGTGAAGATTGCCTGCAGGACCGACGATCCGCTGGCGGCTTATGTTTTTAAAACTGTTGCCGACCCTTTCGTAGGAAAGCTGTCCTATTTTAAGGTCATATCCGGCAGGCTGTCGTCCGATATTGCGCCGGTCAACCAGCGTACCGGCAATCCGGAAAAGATCGGGAAGCTGCTGTTTTTAAAAGGTAAAAAGCAGGAGGAAACAGATTATATTGGGGCAGGTGATATCGGCGCGGCGACCAAGCTGAACGAATCGGTTACCGGCGACAGCCTCTGCGATCCCAGACGGGTGGTAAAATTCAAGCCTGCCCGGTTCCCGGCGCCGTGTCTTTCCATGGCGATTGTGCCGAAATCAAAAGGAGACGAAGGGAAGATCTCCCAGGCTTTGCAGCGGCTTATTGAAGAGGATTCCACCTTATCCTATACCAATAATGCAGAAACCCGCCAACAACTGATCACCGGTTTGGGGGAGCAACATCTGGACGTTGTGGTATCCAAGCTGAAGTCCAAATTCGGTATCGACGTGGTGCTTTTTTCGCCCCGCGTAGCGTATAGGGAAACCATCCGCAAAAAGGTGAAGGTGGAGGGCAAGCATAAGAAGCAGACTGGCGGCCACGGTCAGTATGGCGATGTATGGATTGAGTTTGAGCCCTGCGATTCCGAAAGCCTGGTGTTTGAAGAAAAGGTATTCGGAGGCTCGGTACCCCGGAACTTTTTCCCGGCGGTGGAAAAGGGATTACAGGATTGCGTGAAGCACGGCGTGCTGGCAGGATATCCGGTGGTGGGTCTGAAGGCTACGCTGCTTGACGGTTCCTATCACCCGGTGGATTCTTCCGAAATGTCCTTTAAAATGGCCGCGACCCTGGCTTATAAGGCAGGCCTTGCCCAGGCGAATCCGGTCATCCTGGAGCCGATTTCCCTTTTGAAGGCGATTATTCCCGACAGTAACACTGGCGATATTATCGGAGAGCTGAACAAGCGCCGCGGCCGTGTGCTTGGTATGACTCCCGCAGAGGATAAGATGTCCCTGGTGGAGGCGGAGGTCCCCGAGTCGGAGATGCACGATTTTACTACGGTGCTTCGTTCCATGACCCAGGGCAGAGGCAGTTTTTCACTGGAATTTGTCCGGTATGAGGTACTTCCTTCCCAGTTGGAGGCTTCTGTTATTGGGGAAGCCGTCAAGCTGAAGGATCAGGAAAATGGATAGGTTTGGTTATTACATAAAGAGAGAAAGGGAAAGACAATGCTTTCCCTTTCTCTCTTTATGTAATAAAATCCGGTTGCCGGCAAAGAGACCGTGTGCCTGAAAACGCAGAGCTGGCAGAGACTGGTGGGTTATGCTATAATAAATTTCACAGGGAAAACCCTGTACCGTTTGATATTCACTTTGGAAGAAAGCAAGGACTTTTTTATGGATGCGAATATAGAAAAAACGATACGTTCACTTACGAATCACAATATGGCAGGGTATTATGTCAAAGATGCCGCAGAACTGCTCAGGCTTTTGCCTGAGCTGATTGAAAAGGGCTCTGAAGTCGGGTGCGGAGATTCCGTTACGCTGGAGCAGACGGGGATTTATGCCTTTTTACGGCAGGGTGATTATGTTTTTCTGGACAAATATATTCCGGGTCTTACCCATGAAGAAAAGAGAAAGATGTATCTTCAAAATTTCAGCGCGGATACTTTTATAACGGGGAGCAACGCTGTAACCTTGGACGGAAAGCTGTTTAACATTGACGGAAATGGCAGCCGGGCGGCACCCATGCTTTATGGGCCGGCCCAAGTCATTGTTGTAGTGGGAAAAAACAAACTGGCGGAAAATACGGAAAAAGCGATGAAAGAAATGGGGATAGAAGCAGAGATAATAAAG
>ENA-UOOK01001290-UOOK01001290.1-fermentation-metagenome-genome-assembly--contig:-NODE-1290-length-33018-cov-8.547675_pt1 | contig 33018 bp, 28 predicted proteins | sample MGYA00245777_ERZ724023 | MGnify/ENA primary metagenome ERZ724023 (study PRJEB28704, sample SAMN03018312) | fermentation metagenome | biome: anthropogenic terrestrial biome; feature: soil; material...
CATCTTCATAAAGGATCTCACTGTTCAAAGAATATGGTTTAGGAGTTGCAGTTTCGTCTACATCCATGTCGAAAACAGCAACAGCCTCTTCTCCCGGATTCAAAGTCCCAAGGTAAGCCTGGTCGTCAGTGGTACTGAAGGGGTTATCTGCACTGACTCTAACGGTTGCATCTTTTGCAGGTTTTTCTCCGGTATTTTTGTATGTGACGCGAAGCATTCCACCCTTATCAGGGTAAAGGTCACCTGTTACATTTGTAACTTCAAAGTAAGGTTCTTTTTTGACTTCAATATTTATGGTTTGGGTCTGAGTCTTGTTTTCATACCAGATACCTACTTCCTTATTTGTCACAATACCTGTAGCAGGATCAAAATCATCTCCACTTAACTGAACATTATTCTGGTACTGGTATGTAAGTTCAAGAGTTAGGGGATATGTACCTGCAGAAGCGTTTTTATTAATCTCTATAGTGAACTTTGTAGGACTTGGACTTTGTTTTCCCTGTTTGAGAGTACCTGCTTGCTGGGGTCCTGATTTTACCTTCACATTTGGATCATCTGATTTAAGGGTTGCAAGGATGCCTACTGCTGTTGTAGCCTGTGACTCATACTGCATTTCTGTCTGCTGGAGCATCAAACCCGTTCCATCCCCGAAATCTACATCTTTTTCGGACTTAAAGCCTGTAATTGTGCCCTTATTCATCATTTCAATATTAAGGGTTACAGTATCTCCTCTGTAATACTGGTTGTCTCCGATGAGTGTTGCATTGAGGTCAGGTCCTCCGTGCACTGTATAATAATTTTTACTAATGTCGAAATGTTCTGGAAAAGCAGCCTGTGCTGGCAGGACTGCAGAGCAAATGATCAGAAGGGTTGTGACAGTAGCAAATAAGCCATTTTTACTCATTTTCATCACCTGATGCATTCTCATTATTTTTGATTCTTTTCCGGTGTACACTTATGATCTGGTAAAGTGCGATAGCGATAATCAGTATAATTACTATTCCTGTTGTGCTGAATTTCTTCTCTGTAGCTTTGAGGGGCACGTCCACTTTCATACTTTCTGAAAAAGCAGTGTCACCGTCTTCATCAATGTATTTTATTTCACTGTTGATTCCGTAGTTCTTTACAAGGGCTTCCTTGTCTGCCGTAATTTCAAATCTGGCAGTCTTCTCTTCACCTGGACCTATATCTCCGAGCCTTACTATAGAATTCTCAACGCTCAGGGGGCTCATGACGATTATCCGGGCTAAAGCATCTTCTGCTACACTTTCTCTCGTATTTTTATAGGTAACCTCAATGACTTTGCTTTCTCCCTGTACAAGGTTTCCCGTGACATTCGTTACTTCAAATTTAGGCCTGCTTTTTATGGAAATGGGTATTCTGAGAGTTTCATATTTTGTTTTATACTCTCTTGCATACTTTACATCCGTAATCCCGAGATTTACTGCATCCGCAGTTACAGTTCTGACGTTTGACTGATATTGATAACTCACAGGCAGGAGGAGTTCATAATTCCCTGCAGGTATATTGTTATTAATTTTGATGGTGTAACTGAGGGTTGATGTATGTCCTGTTTCAAGTTTTTCTACACTCTGGAGATTGGCTGTGGGCTCGACTTCAATGTATTCTGTTTTTGATTGAAGGGCAGCCTCTACATTTTTTGCCGTTGTGGATTCTTTTTCTTCTTCCATCTCTGCCAGTGCAATTGTTTCCTCAATAGAGTCGTTTATTCTTTTCTGGTTTGCATTCAACCTCTGAAAACCATCTATTACTCCAGTATTTGCGATTTTCACCTTCAGGTCTGCAGTTTCTCCCCTGGCAAACTCGGGGTCTCCTGTAATTGATGCCTTTATAACAGGCCCTCCGTAACTCCTGTAGTAATCTACAGTATACCCATGATCCAGAACAATGAAGTTTGTTTCATCATCGTCCCCAAGGGCTGGAAGGGCAGTAACTGATACTATTAATAGAATTAACGTAAACGTAGTAACTTTTTTAATCATTTTTTGCCTTAATTTTCTTATGGGCACCTGCATCATATTTCGGCCCCCTGAATTTGTTTTTTTGTGTCAGGCTGTTTTTCTGCTGTCTTTGCTCCTTTTCTTTTATCGCGCCAGGTATCAAGGAGGATTATAAGTGGCGGGAAAACCACAAAGGTTGCCAGGAGTGCCAGCACGATATCAATAACCGTAACCGTACCAAAGTCAGATATCATTGGGAAAGGAGATGCCAGCAAGGCCATGAACCCGAATACGGTTGTAGCTCCGGAAGCAACAATTGCACTCCCTATTTTGGAACTGGTTCTATTGATTGCTTCTATAGGACTCAGTCCTCTATCTTTTTCTTCAAAGTAACGTTCCATCATGAGGATGGCATACTCGGACCCAACTCCCAGAATAAGAGCTCCAAGAGTTGCTGTTAAAGGAGTGTAGTCGATATTCAGATAGCTCATTACCCCTCCTGACCAGCCGATAACTATAACCATCGGGATCACAGGGACGAGAGCTTTCACCCAGTCTCTGTAGACAATAAGGAGCCCTATGAGCACGAGTAAAAGGCCAAGGAAAGTCATTGTTACTCTCCCGCTGGTAAGAGCGGTAATTACCTCCATAAAGACTACTGAGTTCCCGGTAATCGTAACTGTGGTGCCTGGTGGAGCTGGCATCCACTGCATATCCTGTTTGACGATGTTTGTAAGCTCTTCAATTCCCGTTAACTTGATATCTGCAACCGCATTTCCTATATTGAAATTCAGGAGCAGCATATTTTTCCCGTACATATAGCGGTCTTTTTGAGCCTTGGGGATCTCTGAATAAATATCTTTTATCTCCTGGCTGGTGTCAGGAATTACTCCTCCATTATATTCCTTTACGAGGTCTACAATGCTCGAAGCGCTGTAAATATGGCTATTGGATGCCACTTCATGTTCGGAAAACTTATCAATCCATATCAGGACATCCGGGTTGGCTGTGTCCTTAACCTTAATGATAAGATTCAGTTCATCGCTCCCACCCATGATATCTCCCATGTGTCTGAGATCCACAAGGGCAGGCATATTCTGAGGCACAAAAGTCTGAACATCAGTCTCAATTGGTACGGACTGATCGAGGTAGAGGCCGCCAAAACAGAGCAAGCATGCAATTCCCAGCACGATAACATCGTATTTGATTGTTATATTGGTAGTCTTCTGGAGAATTCTCCCTATTAGACGGTCGCTTTCACTCTCTTCTTCAGGCTTTTTCTTTTTTTCCGGATTTAAAGGCTTTATTTTTTTTGCTATTTTCCTCAAGGGGTTTCTGTCTGAGTAGCTATCAAATATTGAAAGCATTGTAACCCCTACAAATATGGAAGCAAAGTAACACATGATAACGCCTATCAGGAGCAGTTTCCCAAAATCCTGGATCATCGGCACTGTGGATGTGAAAAGTGAGACAAAGCCAAGTGCTGTCATTGCCAGAGCGATAAGCACTGCAGGGCCTGTGTGTTTTACGGTTTCTATTACTGCTCTTGTTTTGTTTCCTTTATCCATCAGCTCTTCTTCAAGCCTGTTGTGGAACTGAATTGCATAGTCAATCCCTACACCTATAAGGATTGGGAATGCAGACATGGAAACCATTGACATTGGAATTCCGACATAACCCATAGCCCCAAAAGTATAAACAATACCCAGGAGAACAACTGGCAGTGGAAGAATACACCAGCGGGCATGCCTGAATACAAGGAGCAGTACAATAAGCATAAATACAGCTGAAAGCCCTAAAAGAACTCCCATACTGGAATTCATCTCATAGTTCATGGAGATTCTGAATGCCGGGTCGCCTGTGACAATTACATTATAAGATGGTGGAAAATTCGCAAACGAGACCGCGTCTTCAGTGGCAGTAAGAATGTCTTCCTGAGCTTTGTCGCTGGTTGAACCAGCCATAACTACCGAAATTACCATATGGGTATTGTCAGAAATAATCTGGCTGAAAATCTCAGGATTTCCATCTATGATAGCTTTAATTTCTTCATCGGTTTCAGGAAGTTCGCTTCTCCCTGTCATCTGATAGTTGACCTTTTTTATCAGGGAAGCAGGACTTGTAGTCTCAATTACTCCATTTGTTGCTTCTAGCTGATGTTCCAGCCTATCTACAGCCTCCATCAGAGCAGCATTCTTCACATCATTGCCCTCTACCATTACCACGATAGATTGAGTCTGAAATATATTCTGATAAAGGTGATCATAGTCCTGGTAGAGAGGAGAGTCTTTGCCGACAAAAGTATCCGTTCCTGATTTCATTTCGATTAACTGTGCTCCCTGTGTTGCTATGATTATACACAGGAAAGCGATCAGGAGTACGGAAAAACGGTTATTTTGAATAAAAAACCCCAGTTTTTCAAAAGATTTTTTAATAATTGATTCCTCTCTAAGTTTTTAGTATGAAGTGTAATTTAGGAACCTTGTTTCAAATCTTCAACCTGCCGATTTTTCTTTTGGGCTGGAGGTTCCCATTCAATATATGGATATATATATTTCTCTTATTAATACTGTCTGAATAGTTGGTTAATGTTATAACCTATCTGGTATTATAGATAGAAAAGATTTAAATCTATTGTTACTTTAGGGGTAACAAATGTATTCACAAATCAATCCTCAGTTAATTCAAAACCTTGAAACGCTTGGGCTAACCGAAAATGAAGCCAAAGCTTATGCGGGGCTTGTAAGTTTGGGAGAGGCTACTGCCAGGGAGGTCCATGAACTCACGAATGTGCCAAGAGCCAAAATATATGAGATCCTTAAAGTACTTGCAAAAAAAGGTTTTCTGGAAGTACGACAGGGTTCGCCGACATATTTCCGTGCAGTTGACCCCAAGCAGGTAATAGGCAAGATAAAAGACGAATTCATCAACTGTGCAATAGAAACCCTTGACCAGCTCAATGAATTGAGTTATGAGATTCCAAAAACTTCTCCTGTCTGGTGTATACAGAGTGAATGGGGAATAAAAAATAGAATCCGTGAAATTCTCAGTGGGGTAAAAGAAGAGTTGATTGTTTTCGCATCCAGCCCCTGGTTCTTCCAGGAGTTTGAAGCAGAACTGAAAAAACTGGAAAAAACCTGCCGGTTAACCCTTATTGGAAGTGAACCGGACAGATTCAAGTCGCTTCCATTTGAGTTTAGAGAAACTACAAAAGATTTTGCAGACTTCATAAACAATATCGTAATCGATGGGATCCATTATGATGAAGAACTCTTCATGATAGCGGATGGAAAAGAATCAATAGGAGTCCACAGTGCAGGAGACAAGAGAGAAGCAGTTGTGATCAAATTACCAGTTGTTTGCTACCTTCAGAAGATGATCTATAATAGGGTGCTTGAGCCAAGTTTTATTAAAAAAGACCTTTAAACCTGTCCTGGAAATAGGTTTCTCTAACAGGCTCTTTTGACAGGCGCAGGGAATAGAGTTCAGAAGGTGTATAATATGAATAGTGTAAAAATTAAAGGCGTTAGTATTCAATGGCTAGGAAATTCTGGGTTTTTGCTTGAAGGGGATGGCAAAAAAATCTATATCGACCCGTATCAGATCGGTGAAGGACCGGCTTTTGATGACAGGGCAGATATTCTCCTCATCACCCATGAGCACTTTGACCACTGTAGCCCTGAGGACATCCGGAAGGTCCGGAGGTCTGACACTACCACCCTTATTCCTGAGAGCTGCTCCCTTGAATTCAGGGGAGACGCAAGGAGGGTTGAGGAAGGCGATATTCTGGCTGACGGCCTTGAGATCAAAGGGATCCGGATTGAAGTGGTTCCAGCCTATAACATTAATAAACCCTACCACCCCAGAGGACTTGGAGTGGGGTATATCGTAGAACTTGGAGGGTTAAGGATTTTCCATGCAGGAGATTCTGATTTTATCCCTGAGATGGATACTATCAGTGCCGATGTAGCTCTTCTTCCCATCGGTGGCACGTATACTATGGACGAAGAAGAAGCTGCCAGCGCAGCAGCAGTTATATCACCAGGTTTTGTCATTCCCATGCACTACGGTTCAGAAGGAATTGACGGAGATCCCGAAAGGTTTAAAGCCCTTGTACACAGCAAGAACCCGGATATTAAAGTAGTTATTCTTGACTCCTGATTTTTCACTTCTTTAGAAGGATTGAAGCAGGACTCCCATACCAGTAAAATACCAGGATAGATTTACCAATGCCCAAAGCAGCCAGGAAACAGCAGAAAAACCTTATTCAGAATATAGCCATTCAGCGTATGTGGCGGCTTTTTGAGCTTGCGAAAACTGAGCTCCCAGAAAACCCTGAGCGCAGCAGGCATTACGTGCAGCTCATACGAAATATATCTATGAGAAACAGGATTAGTATTCCAAAGGAGATTAAAAGCAGGATTTGCAAGCACTGTTATGCCTTTCTTATGCCTGGACATAATGCTCGCTACAGACTGAAAGAAGGATTCATTGTCATATCCTGCGAGCACTGCGGAAAAGAAATGAGATACCCTTATAAAAAGTTAAAATAAAATGAGAGATCCTTATAAAAAGTTAAAAGGAAAACTAGGGTTAGTCCCGGTCTATCCGGGTTAAATGAGCAGCGAGGTTAAAACTCCTCTTTATAATTCATGGACGTGAGGGTACTTCCTGGCCCCTCTTTTTTTTAATTGCTAAAGCAATCTGTTTTGCAATAACGGACTTTGGGCCTTTGTCGTCTACAAGCACTCTTCCGCTAACTTCCCACCAGGATTTAGGATAGGCTTTCTCAGGCTCCACTTCAGGGTTAAGTCCCAGCTGTTTGGCAGCTTCTTTGATTTCATTCAGGTGCGGCTCTTTTATGGCGTTTTTTCGGGAGATTATCCTCCCACTGCTTCTGGATTTTGTCTGGTCGATATATGCAGGCCAGATTACAAGTTTTCCTTTATCTTTCATCATCATGTTATCTTTTTCCTAATTTGTTTTCATCAAATTTAAACTGCCCGGCAGCTTTTGCAGTTTTTGAGGGTTTTGTTCCTGAGTTTCTTATAATCAGTGAAAAAATTCCGTTGTTTTCAATCTTATAACCTGTAATTATTTATCTTACCCGGATAATTTCTGCACGGTGCGTTATATGATTCCGGCATTTTCAATTGACGAAAAGGTCAGGGCTTACATCAGGAAAAGCGGGCAGGACTTCAGACTTTCCACGTCTTCAGACGGCCCTGTGCTTCTTCCGCTTGGAGAAACATCTCCAAAACCCTCTGATATGAAAATTCTTATTGGCAGCAATATTCTTTATGTTTCCAAGCTTCAAGCAAAATATATCAAAAAAATTGACTGGCCTATGGTAGAAAGATATTTGAGTTCTTCAAATGAATCAAAAACCTGAGCCTTCATATGAAGGAGATAGAAAAGGGAAGTTCACGTTTTTCTTCTGACAGATTATCCGTTTTGTTTATTAAGAAGAGAGAGCATAGGATAAAAGCTGACCTGTTCCAGACCCTGCAAGCTTCTAAATAAGAAGAAATAATTTAAAAGATGTTGCAGGCTGAAAAGAGATCGCTTTAAGCCCAAGGGAGAATTCTTCCGTGAAAATGAAAACAAAATGTATATTTACACTCCTTGCCCTGCTGGTGGTCTTCATATCGGGCTGTATTGATCAAAAAAAGGAGATCACTCTGGATGAGCCTGGCAACGTCTCCAGTTATGAATTTGATGCTTTTCTGGACGAATGGAGCAATGGGACTCCAGCAAATACCACCACGTACTATATTCTGAAGGATAAAACAGAAGTGCAGGCTGTCCATATTGTCATAAATAGCAGCAAGCTTGAAATCTTCCCTCCTGATTCCCTTGGCGGGGGCCCTGATAAGGACCCTATTAAAAACTTTGTACTTCTGGTAGAACCTGCAAACGAAACTGTTGCGAATTCAGATACCTTCATGAGGCTCTCAAATAGCAGCAACGTTTCTGAAGTGAATTATACTCTCACGCAGGACGTTACCCGCGGTATGAAGGTAGTAAACCTTGAATTTAAGGAGCCGGTCACAGGTTTTATTGCGTACACTCTTGATACGCCCGGGACCCAGAGTTTTACATTTATGAAACCTGACTCCGAGTTCATCCGTGTAGTTCTCCCGGAAGGCTATGTTACGGGTAACAGGGTTTTCGGGATAGCAAGGCCTGAACCATATGAAACAAGTTTTGATGAGAAAGGAAGGCAGACTCTTCTGTGGATCTCTTCCAAAATGGGAGAACATGAGGAAGCTATTCAGGTAAAATACTATGTTGAATCTGCACCCATGTATTTCTTTGCCGCAATCATGGCTCTGCTCGTAGGGGTTTTTATGGTTCTTTCACGCTATTCCAGAAGCAGAAAGGAGCTTGAAAGCGTTAGGGAAATCTTCGAGCTCGAAAAGGAATACGAAAGGGAGACACAAAGAAAAAAGAAATAAATATTTGATAAATAATAATTCTATCTTTAATTTTTTAATTGAATTCAACTATTATTCGTCAAAATGTTAATATTATTTGTTAAAAGAGAAATTATTTATCCATGTTTCACATATTTTTTACTTGATGAAGGTTTGGGAAAACATCCGGGATAAATTCTCTTATTTCTTAAAATCTGTACCGGAAGGTTTCTCTCCTGTTGTTGGTTCCCTTATCCTTCTGTTAATCACGTTTGCACTTGTGGGTGCAGTTGCTAGCAGCGTTAATCTCTCTGGAGGCAGAAACCTTCAGCCACTGGTTGCAAAAATTACTCTTGAATCCTGTGAAGGAGGGCTTTATGGAGTTGGGCCGACAGCTGATAGAGCTAGGTGTGAAGAAAACAGAATCACTCTTCTGCATGAGGGAGGAGATTCCCTTCCATTAGACTCTATATCGATAAGGATTTTCGGATATGGAAATTCTTTCCAGGGCATTCCGGGCCATGGAGGAAGTCCTCTCAGTGGGGATCTCTCCGTCCTCTACCTGGATTTGAATTCTGGAGGAAAAAATACCACATGCTATGTTGTTAACAACAAAGACACTATTGAAGATGGCTTATGGGATGTTGGGGAAAGGCTTGTCCTCTGCGGGCAGGACAGTGCAGTAGGGACCGCAGAGTCCAGCGTAAAAGTTAGTGTGGACGGGGACGATAACACTTCTGACAATTATGGTTTCAAAGCAGGTACTGAAATAAATCTGAAGGTTATTGACCGCAAGGGCAGAAATGTTATTGCTGAAAGAACAGCTATTGTCAAGCTCGCAGAATGATAAAGAAAGGAACAGTCGGCTTAAGTAATGAGGCCAGTTCCTCTTTTATCTTCCATCAATTGTTGGAAACCCTTAAAGTAAGATCGAGTCTCCTTAATTGAGATCCAGCTTCAAATCTTCAATTTTTTTCTCCGTAGACCAGATGATAAGTGTAGTTATAGGCTATCCGTTTTCTGAACGGCATTTCCTTTTTCTGAAGCTCCATAATATCTTTCAGGTCCAGGTCTCTGACGTTTTTGAACCCCGCAGCCCTGAAATATTCAAGCATTTTTTCAGAAGGGACTCCGTGCCGGTTGGGAAGTTCACTGTCTATTTCTCTGGAGTAGTGCCCTTTTCTGGGATTCCTTCTTTCCGCAAGCAAAGTGCAAAAATCACTTACAAGCCTTCTCGTCTTTGTTTCGAGTGAACCGTCATTCCAGACCCCATCAACAACAATCAGCCTCCCTCCTTTCCTGAGCACCTTTTTCCAGTTCAGGACCGCAGTATCGGGATGCGGGAGAGTCCAGAGGAGGTGGCGGTTAACAACTATATCGAATGACCTTGCCTCAAAGGGAGGGGCTTCAGCATCCCCTTTTTTGAAAACACTGTCAAACCCTCTTCTTGAAGCTTTTTCCCTCGCTTTTGCAAGCATTTTTTCCGAAAGGTCAAGGCCTGTGACATGGTGTCCCATTTCAGCAAATAAAAGCCCAATTTCACATGTCCCGCAGCCTACGTCAAGCACTTTCAGCCTGCCTGGAGGAAGCAGATTTTTAAATACATTTTTCCAGGCTTCTCTTTCAGCTTCACTCTGGATCCCATGCCCTTCATGGCTGTCATAGGTCTCGGATGAGACATCCCATATGCGGGCAATGGTCTGTTTTATCTGGTTTTCCTGAATGGTCATATTTTAATGCCTCTGTTTATGTTTTCAATTGAGGTAATGGTACCGTTTTCAAGGTAGGCGATCCTGTGGCAGACTTTCTTTAACACCTCAAGGTCATGGGAGATCAGCAGGTAAGAAACTCCTGTCTCCCTCTGGAGTTTCTGCATAAGGCGCAGGATCTGGGCCTGGACTGAAACATCAAGCATGGAAGTGGGCTCATCAGCGACTATAAAGTCCGGGGATAAGGCCATGATCCTGGCAAGCACTATCCTCTGGATCTCCCCTCCGCTGAGGTGGCCAGGATAACGGGCAAGGTGTTCCGGGCGCAACCCTGTAAGCTCGGCCAGTTCCTCTCCCCGTTTCATGAGGGCATCTCGCTTGAGCCCTGAATGGAGTTTCAGGGGTTCTATAAGGTTTTCAAAGGCTTTCATGCGCGGGTCAAGAGAAGTTTCAGGGTGCTGGAAAATCATCTGAATTTTAGGGCGCAGTTTCCGAAACTCTTTTTTTTCCATTTTCAGTATATCCACTCCCTGTACCAGGATTTCCCCTCCAGTGGGTTTTTCAAGCCCTACAATACATCTGCCAATAGTGGTTTTTCCTGACCCGCTTTTTCCGAAAAGCCCCAGGGTCTCTCCACGAGTTACTGAGAAACTGACATTTTTGAACACTTCAGAAGTCCTGAACCTCATTGCCAGCCCATTTACTTCAAGGACAGGAAGTGGCACCTTATCAGACCTCCTTTGTAGTTTTTTATTTCTGGATGCTTTCTGGAACACTCAAAACCCGAGTACCTGCACCTTTCATGGAAAAAACAACCCTCAGGGAGCTTTATCCTGCTAGGGCTCTGCCCACTCAGAGGTACGAGCCCGTTTCTGGGCTGAGCTCGGATAAGCCCTTTTGTATACGGGTGAAGTGGAGTACTCAGGACTTTTGAAGCCAGGTCCAGCTCCACAATCTCTCCTGCATACATCACAGCTATTCGGTCACAGACCTCAAGAGCCAGGTCAAGGTCATGGGTGATCAGGAGCATTGTCTTTTCATACTCTGTTTTTATTTTATTGAAAATATCAACTGCTCCTGCCTTTGCCTCAGGGTCCAGTCCCTTTGTGGGTTCATCTGCAATCAGAATTTCGGGCTCAAAGGAAAGAGATATACAGGCGGTCAGCCGCTGCCTCATGCCTCCGGACAGCTGGTGAGGGTAGAGGGTACAAAGTTTTTCGGGGTTTCTCAAAAAGAGCTGTTTCATCAATTTCAGGGCTTTTTTCATTCCCTCCTTTTTTTCAGCCCTGTTTCCCTCAAACACATCCTCCATTTGAAGCCCGTTTTTCAGGACTGGGTTAAGGGCTCCGGCCGGGTTCTGGGGCATAAGCGAGATCTTCTTTCCCCGGATTTTTCGGAGTTCTGAAGGCTTAAGGGAAAGAAGGTCCTGTCCCTGAAAAAACACTGTTCCTGAAACCTTTGCATTTGCCGGAAGAAGCCTGAGCAGGGCAAGTCCTATAACGGATTTTCCAGACCCGCTTTCCCCGATTATCCCAAAGGTCTCTCCCTCCCTTATCTCAAAAGAGACATGAGAAACTGCTTTTACAGTATTTTCCCCTGCAGGGAATTCAATGGAGAGATCTTTTATTTCAAGCAGGCTCAATATATTTCGCCTCCCTCATGGTTCGGATCAAGAATATCCCTCATACCATCTCCCAGAATACTGAAGATAACAACAACGAGGGTTATGGCAAGTCCGGGAAAGATCGTCTGGCAAGGAGCTGTCCTCATGAACTCCTTTCCTGCAGAAAGCATTGCTCCCCATTCAGGCACATCGGCAGGTAGCCCAATCCCTAGAAAACTCAGGGTGGAAATTGAGAGAATAACATGTCCGAAGTCGATTGTGGCAAGCACGAGGAGAGTAGCTATGGCATTGGGAACAATATGCTTGCGGATTATGTAAAAATCTCCGGCTCCGCCTGTTATGGCTGAGAGGACAAACTCCTGTTTTTTGATGGAAAGGACCTGCCCCCGCATCATCCTGGCAAATTTTGCCCAGTGAACGATAGAAAGGGCGAGCATAAGGTTGAAAACTCCGCTCCCAAGTACTCCCATAATGGTGAGGGCAAAGATGACTCCGGGAAAAGAAAGGAAGATATCAATTACTCTTGAAACACTTTCGTCCACAATCCCCCCATAATAACCTGCTGCACAGCCAGCTGCAGTTCCCAGAAACAGGGAAATCAGTACCACCCCTGAGGCAATGGAAAGAGAAGTCCGGGCCCCTATCAGGACCCTGCTGAGAAGGTCCCTTCCGAGGTAATCTGTGCCCAGAAGGTGCTCTTCTGAAGGGTTCAGGTTCTTGTTCTTCAGGTCAATGGCATTGGGGTCGTAAGGTGAAATCAGGGGAGCAAAAAGGGCTAGCCCGATAAAAAACAAAAGGACTGCCAGAGCAAAAAGTATATCTTTTCTTTGAAAAACTCTTTTTGCAAATTCATTTCCGTAAGCTTCCGGCAGTAAGAAGCTTTTTTTTCTTAACCTATCAGCAAATGCATTATCCATAGTATCAGCCGTACCTTATCCGAGGGTCCAGATGCGTGTAGAGCATATCCACCAGGAAATGCACAAGGAGGAACATCGTAACAATCGCAAGCACGCATCCCTGGACCACTGGCAAATCCCTGGCCGAAATTGAGTCCACAAGCAGGCTTCCTATCCCGGGCCAGGCAAAGATCTTTTCAATCACAACCGCTCCTCCAAGCAGGCTTCCCATTTGAAAACCAATAACTGTGATGACGGGGAGCATGGCATTTTTTAAGGCGTGCCTGCTAATTATTTTCCATACAGGAAGCCCTTTGGCTTTTGCAAATCTGATATACTCCTGCCCAAGGGTCTCAAGCATGCTTGTCCTTGTAACCCTCATAACAGCAGCAACAGAGTGGAAAGAAAGGGCTGCTGCTGGCAAAAGCAGGTTTTCCAGATTTCCGTAGCCTGATACAGGAACAAGTTTCAGCTTGAGGGAGAATATGAGAATAAGAATCAGGGCTACCCAAAAACCGGGCATTGAAACCCCAAAAAGTGTTACAATCCTCAGTATATGGTCAGAAATACGGTTCTCCCGGAGGGCAGAATAAATTCCCAGACTTACCCCTACAACTATTGCAAGCGCCATACTTGCTCCCGCAAGTTGGACCGTTGCCGGTAGGCGCAGAGCCAGGAGGTAAAGGACCGGTTTTTTATAGATATAGGAGGTCCCGATGTCCCCTCTCAATACGGCTTCTTTTACCCACCTGAAAAACTGCAGGTAAAGAGGGTCGTCCAGGTTGTACCTGCTTGAGATCTGGCTGAGCTGCTCTTCGGTTGCACTTTCCTCAAGGCCAACAAGTGTGTGCTTGAGAATTAGCTCAGCTGTACCTCCTGGAATCACGTTCATAAGAAAAAAAGTCAGTGCGCAGACCGCAAAAACCGTAAATGCCATAAACCCTGCCCTTTTCAAGAAATATTTCATGCTTCCTCCTAAATACGAACAGAAGGCAAGAGTGCAGGTCTGTCCGTGTCATTTTTAGCGGGTGGAGGTATAGATCTAGAGATCTATACCCATTCAAGCCTCCTTTTTTATTTCTCTATATACATACCTGCATTTATGCGGTAATCGTGGGCTGTCGGGTCGAAAACATAGCCCTTTACATAGTCCTTTTTCACAATTGCACAGCCGTAGTAAGCCACTATGATCATAGGCTGTTCTTCGCTCACGATGGCTTCGACATCATTGAACTTCTTATAGCGCTCTTCCAGGTCCGTGATTTTTCTAGCCTCCGTTATCAGGGCATCTACTTCCGGATTAGAATATCCCGGTTTATTATCAGTGCCGTTTGTCGTGTACCAGTTAGTTAGGATATATTCCGGGTCCGGAACCATTGCAATGTTGTAAGCGGCAAGGTAGAGGTCCCAGTCGCCTTTTTCCCTTCTGTCATCAATTGACCCCATTTCCATTACTTCTATTTCTACGCCTATGCCTGCCTCTTTCAACTGGGCAGCCATAGCCTCAGCCATTGGAGGAAGGCCTGGCCTTGCTGAATAGGTCATCATGTTGAGCTTGAGGGGCTTTCCATCTTTATCCCTTATCCCGTCCCCGTTAGTGTCCACCCAGCCTGCGGCTGTCAGGAGTTCGTCAGCTTTCTTAAGGTCCCTTGTATATGGGCTCAGGCTCTTATTTGCCCATACCATCGTGGGCAGGAAAGGACCAGCAGCAGCTTCTCCTACATTGTAGAGTACGTGTTCTGCGATTTCGTGCCTGTCAATGGCATAAGACATGGCCTGTCTTACTCTGATATCTTCAAGAGGCTCATGTTTCAGGTTGATGTCGAGTTTGTAAACCCTCGGAGTTTTGTATTTCTCTACTGTAATGCCGTCTAAAGCGTCAATCCGGTCCGTTTCACTGTAGGGCACATCAACAGTAAAGTCAACTTCCCCATTTTCTATTGCCATTGCTCTTGTGTTCGGGTCAGGTATCCCTTTAAGGACCATCTTCTCAAGCCCGACTTTTCCTCCCCACCAGTTTTCATTCCTAACAACCGTCAGAACTCTGGTCTGCTCGTCGAAGGATTCGAATTTATACGGACCTGTTCCAATGGGTTTTACGAACTCTCCTGATTCGTCAAAAGAAGAGGGACTTATTATGGCTGTATCTGGGTAATGGAGAATTCCAGGCAGAATGGGATTGATTTCCCTGGTTTTTATTTTGAGGGTATATTCATCGACTGCCTCGATAGTGTCGACCTTGAGCATGGATGCGACTTTCGCGTTTGCTTTAATGACGTTTTCCAGGGTGAACTTTACTTCTTCTGCGGTCATACTGCTTCCGTCATGGAAGGTAACATTCTCTCTTAGTTTAAATTTCCAGGTATTCTCGTCAAGCTGCTCCCAGGAGGTTGCAAGCCCGGGTTTCAGGGAGAAATCTTCATTAGCGCCAACAAGGGTTTCGGTTATTGCAGCTTTCTCACAGATCAGCGTTCCGCCGCCTCCATTAACTGTATTTATCGAATCTATTTCCCACATTTCACCAAGTACAAGTGTATCACCTTCAGAGTTGGCTTCTGAGCTTCCTCCTGGCTGGGAGGATGCATCAGATCCTGAGGCTACTTCCATCCCGGAAACAGCTTCTTTTGAGTCGCTTTCTTCTGTACTGCTGCACCCGGAAGCCACCAGGAAGGAGCAGATCAGAAGGATAATTAACAATATAAACAAAGGGGAGCTTTTATTTTTCATTTCGGAACCTCCATCTGTTTTATTTAATGAATTTTATTTCCGGCCGCAGATGAGATAGTACTGATAACTTCGTACAATTCGTTCACCTAACGGCATGTTCTCTTTCTGGGCCGCTCTTACTTCTTTCAGGTCAAAAACCTGTATCTTTTCAAAGCCTGTACTCGACAGGTATTCCTTTACTTTTTCAAGCGGAACCCCTCCGGCGTGAGGGAGCCGGGCTTTGAGTTCATCGGAATATCCGGCGTGTCCTTTTTTGGGATTTTTTCTCTCAATGAGCAGGGTTAAAAAGTCACCTGCGCTTCTGCGGACTCTGGATTCCAGGGTTCCGCTGTCCCACACCCCGTCGATAATCACAACCTTTCCATTTTTCCGCAGAACCCTCTTCCAGTTTTCTACGGCCGTTTTTGGGTTTGGGAGAGTCCAGAGAAGATGGCGGCTGAACACAATGTCAAAAGAAGATGTATCAAAAGGAGGGTTTTCTGCATCTCCTTCCCCAAAGGTTATGTCAGCTCCACGGGCTTCAGCCTTTGATTTTGCCGTATTCAACATTTGTCTGGAAATGTCAATTCCAGTAACCTTATGCCCCATTTCAGCAAACAGTAAGCTTAACTCTCCTGTCCCGCAGCCGACGTCAAGAATTTTCAAACCTTTTTCCGGAAAAACCTTAAGAAAAGCATGTTTCCAGGCATCTATTTCTTTTTGGCTCTGGATTCCGTGCCCTGCATGGGTATCAAAAGTCTCGGATGCAAGGTCCCATTTATTGGCTACCATCTCTTTGATCTGGATTTCTGAAGAAGACATCTACCAGTACTTACTCATCTTATAATTAATAATTTTCTATTTTGTAATACTAATTATAATTCAAATAGAAAATAGTAATATTAAATTAGAGTGAAATTATTTTTATCATTACTAAAAGAGCTCTCATATTTGTTTATATCTTATTGAGGGCCTGGTCATTATTTTTCTTTTTAAAAAAGGAAGATTTTACTCCTTCAATCTAAGTTCATATCAGTAATCGTACTCAAAATATGGAAAAATGAATCTGCGTCTTTTTTGGTACTATTTATATATATTAACACGAATCACAAGTATTATAACATTATATATAATACAACTAAAAGAGAAGTGTTAAATATAATCATTCCCTACGATAATATGTTTCCCGAAGAAGTTTAAAAATTGACTCCGTAAATTAACTCCGCAAATTCCCCACCTGTAAATGCGGGCAGGTGGGGAAAGTGGAATGTGCAGTACAACTTTAATTTTTTTTAGCTTCAGGGGATATTTTTAGAAATCGGAGAAAAACAGACATCATTCTAAACTATATTTTATAAATAAATTAGACTACATTTCCTGCTTACTCATGGTAGATCAATTCCCCGAGCACTTCAGCCATAACCCTGTGCCTGAGGATACGTTTGGAGTTTTGGTCAGTTGCCCTTCGGATTGAGTAATTATCTTCAATCCAATCTATATTCTCTCCGTAGTCTACTCCCATAAGGGTTAACCCATAGGCGGGAGCTGGCTCAATTCCTTCCTCATAAATCTCGGGGTTTAACATCTGTATCAACCAGTCGTTATCACGTACCCCCGTTCCAATCATTGAAAGAGCAGTTACTATTTTCCTTACCATATTCCAGAGAAAACTATTACCAACAACGTCAATCTTTGTAATTTCTCCATCTATGCGAACATTAACCCTCTCCAGAGTACGGACCGTACTTTTTTCTCCATTTGACCTGGAAAAGTTTTCGAAATCATGGGTCCCGAGTAACAGTTTTGAAGCTTCCCTCATCATTGAAATGTCGTACTCTTCGCCACTCAGAACGTAGCGGTAATGTCTGGAAATCGCATGTCTCCTGGCATCAAAATCGAAGGGTACTTCCGCATGAGCCCATGCCCATATAGTTGGAGGAAGTTCGGAGTTGACGATTCTGGGAATTGCCAGGTTCGGTTTGTCCGTATCAAAAGCAATAACCTGCCCAAGGGCATGAACCCCTGCATCAGTCCTGCCCGCACAGGTATAGTTAGCAGATTTGGGGCTTTCTATAATCCTGAGGTTCCGAAGAGCCTTGAAGAGTTCTTTCTCCACAGTTTCGACATTCGGCTGAATCTGGGACCCGTGAAACTCGGTGCCTATGTATGCAAGTTTTAAAGCGACCCTCATACAATCCCTGATTACTTGGTTTTTTTCTTATAATAGACTTCTCTTACTATTACTAAAAATATAACGAAGATGCACCCGAAAAGGAACCAGACTCCGGGATGAAGGGAGAGTGTGTCATAAATCCCATGTATCCCTCCGAGGTGTGTAAGCCCTTCGGGGGGAACTGGAGGGAGCCCCTGACCTGAATCCAGTTCTTCCGGAACAGAATTTTCAGCACTATCCGCGTTCAGGGCAGTAGTTTCCATTCCTGAAGACAGCTTTTCTGTTCCTTCAACGCCCATTTCCTGCTCTCCGGCAAAGGTATCAGGGCTCTCATTCATCACTTCATCTTCTGCAATTATCACTTCATCTTCTGCGATTGACCTCTGGCCAAAAGTGGAGTCAGGGCTAACGGCTTTAGGGCTCAAGCTCTTATTTTCGAAGCTCTCCATAACTGTTGCTTCTGGATAAGTCTCTTCTGGATAAGTCTCTTCTGGATAAGTCTCATTTACCGGCCCCGTTACCCCCATCCTCAAAGGAGCAGTGGCATCTATAATACTTTTTGCCCGCATATAGGCTGAGAAGTACTCTATTCCCGCAGCTGCAAAGACGGCTGCACCTATTACTCCAATATATTTTTGCAGCAGGCTTATAATGGAGAGTTTATCTATCGAGTTTCTTGGGGGGACAAGGACAATTAGCTTTTCCACTGATTCATAGATCTTAACCTGACGCCCTTTCTGGCTCCACTTTATCTGTTTAACCTTAATCAGGTCGGATTCAACCAGAGAATCAAGATTGTATTTGACCGTTGTCAGAGGGAGCTTCAGCTCTTCTGCAATATTCGTTGCAGACATGCTTTTCTTCCCCAGGAGGTCAAGGATCTTCAATGAGGTTTCGTTGGAGAGGATCTGGGTAATTTTTCTTGAATCCCCGTTTACAGGGAGGACAAGCACCCTGTTATCCTGATCCCCAAGTCCAGGTCCCCTGGGAGGTTCGCCAGTTTCAGACAAACCGTCTCGATCTTCAAGCCCGTTCATGCTCATTTCCTGAGTTAAAAACTTTTTTACCAGTATTTTTTGATTAAATTCTATAATGTACTTTACAACAAACTCAATATAAAGTTTTATTTTCTGAGCGTTATTATAGATCCACTACTATATTTATATATAGAATCCTGCCCTTAAGCTTAAATATAGCATTGTATATTCTAATCTAAATTTTTCGCTGGTAGTAATCATGATCACAAAACAGCAGGTTCTAGAATTTCTGAAAAATTACGATTTAGATAACATTACTATTGCAACAGTCTGTTCTCACTCAAGCCTCCAAATCTTTGACGGAGCACGAAAAGAAGGCTTCAGAACTCTTGGGATCTGCGTTGGCAAGCCGCCCAAGTTCTATGAGGCATTTCCCAAAGCAAAACCTGATGAGTACCTCATTGTCGAGAGCTATGCGGACATAATGAACAAGGCTGAAGAGCTTAGAAAGAAAAATGTAATTATTATTCCTCACGGTTCATTTGTTGCGTATCTGGGTACAGAGAATTTCGCAGAGATGGCTGTACCTACCTTTGGGAACCGGGCTGTACTGGAGTGGGAATCGGATAGGGATAAAGAGCGGGAATGGCTGCTTGGTGCAGGCATCCATATGCCCAAAAAAATTGATGATCCTCATGATATTAACGGACCTGTGATGGTCAAGTACAACGGGGCAAAAGGAGGAAAAGGCTTCTTCGTTGCAAAAACCTACGAAGAGTTCGAGGAACTGATAGACCACACCCAGAAGTATACAATTCAAGAATTCATTACCGGAACCCGCTACTACCTTCACTACTTCTACTCCCCAATAAAGAACGAAGGATATACCTTAAGCGAAGGCAGCCTTGAACTCCTGAGCATGGACCGCAGGGTAGAATCCAATGCAGACGAGATATTCAGGCTAGGTTCCCCGAGAGAACTCATAGAAGCAGGAATCCGCCCGACATACGTGGTTACTGGAAACGTGCCCCTCGTTGCAAGGGAGTCACTCCTGCCTCTGATCTTCTCTCTTGGAGAAAGAGTAGTCGAAGAGTCCCTCGGCCTTTTCGGAGGGATGATAGGAGCTTTCTGCCTTGAAACTGTGTTTACGGATGAGCTTAAAATTAAGGTATTTGAGATTTCTGCCCGGATAGTTGCAGGAACAAACCTTTACATTTCAGGTTCTCCGTACGCGGATCTTATTCAGGAAGATCTCTCTACAGGCAGGAGAATAGCTCAGGAAATCAAAGAAGCGACCAGGACAAACAAGCTGGATAAAATAATATCCTGAAGCTGCTCAGTATTCTGAAACTGCTGAAATCCTCAGCAGCTTTCAGGAAATTAAATTTTTCATTGGAAAATTCAGATTTGATTCTCAGGGAGAGAAGGCATTTTAAGATCTGATTTTTCCTGCTTTTCTCAGATAGAAGGTTTTTCGCAAATCAGGGTTCTTTCCATATCTGGGTCTTTTTCAGAGAGAAAGCAATTAGTTTCCTCCCTGAAGAGAGGTTTAGAAAGGCTCCTGTAGTACATAAAAAGCTCTTTACCCCACTCGATTGCCGCACTTTCGGAACTTATTAGAAGGCTCCGGTCAAGTTTTCCTTTTTTATTGAGAAGCAATAATGCCATAAATATCTCGGTTACCGTAAGTGAGACTACGGAAGAAATGCCTTCATATATATAGATATTCGAGCTCTTCGGCAATAGTAAACCTTCGGCTTCAGAGTGAGAGATGAAAATTCGTTCAAAAAAGTTTTTTGAAAAAATAAAAGTGGAAGCTGTTCTTTTCTTCAAAAAATTCTGATCAACCCCTGAAAAAGAAGGCTGGAAAAAAGAAGAAAAATACATAATTTCTGTGGATTTATTGAGGTAATTTATAAATTCTTCAGGGGGCTCAAACATCCTGTTAAGCTGAGGCTCAATCACTTTATATCGAGATAGCATTCCAAGTTTCAAACGCAAAAAAGAGGGAATCCCTGTAAGATCTTTCTGTGCCCAATAATCAAGATTATCTTCAAAAACCTCTAGAGTTCCCAGAAGGGGAACCATCTTTTCAGTGACAATCGATCCAACTGTAGAAAGCCTGTAATTTTTACTTTCCTGCTTAATCAGTCCCTTTTCGGTCAGTTTTTTGATCTGAGGAAGAACTGCAGTACATGAAGAACCCAAAAATTCTGTGATTTCCTCAATATTCTTTGACCCGTCCCTGAGAAAAAGCAGAATTTTTCTTCGTTTATCTGACCTAAAAAGCAAATCTATCAGCACAGCTTTCTGAAGAGAATCCATACCTACCCACCACCATATTCTAGCAAATATATTAACGATTATATGATATTAATCGATTCATATCAAGGCATCAAAACCTGCTTCGACCTATTCTCTGAACCCAGACGCAGCGGTTCCTTTTTGATTTATAACTCCCCTTTAAATAAGATCTATCAACTGCAAGATTTCTCCCTTATGCTGCAGCTGGTTAAGATGATTTTACACAGATTGCTTTACATAAACAGTAGTGCAGATTTACACATAAAGTCTGCATAACTTATCATTTATTCCACGAATAAATAAACGTTTCTATTCAGAGAAGACATACGCAGAACTATTCTTCATACCTGAGTATTTTTCTAAAGAAACGAGGCATAAAAAGAGAAAGGTAATTTAAAAAATAATAAAAAACAATAATACAATAGCAAAAAATATACTAAAAAATATAACCAAAAGTAATGAAATTGATACTCAAAGCAAAATCCAAAACCAGATTAAATAGAAACCTGAAACGGAAATTAAAATCTGAAAAACTTAAAAATTAAGACTTTTATTTTACCCAATCTGAATAAATTATTATAAGTAGTTTTCAGCCAGATACAATAAGGATGCCTGAAAGAAAGAATAAAGATTTCAGACCCACTTTTGGGGGAAAATTAGGCGTGACATTACGCGTGCTTGGAAACGAAGAAAATGCTGGAGAGGGGCTCCTGTTTCTTGGCAACTATATGGCGCTTGACCATTCAAAGGGGGCTGACGTTTATCTGGATGCCCTGAAGCCTCATGCCGCTTTGATCTGCGGAAAAAGAGGGTACGGAAAGTCCTATACAATGGGCTGCATGCTGGAAGAGCTTGCTTTTCTTCCTGAGCCCATTAAAGGGAAACTTGCATCCCTCGTTATCGATACCATGGGGATTTTCTGGACAATGACAAAGCCAAACTTATCCGAAGCAGAAAGACTGAAAAGCTGGGAACTCGCCCCTGCCGGAGTCGAAACTGATGTATTCGTGCCAGCAGGAAAGGTTGACGCCTATAAAAAGCGAAACATAGAGATAAAGCCCTTTTCGATTTCAATCAGGGAGCTATCAGGCAGCCAGTGGTGCAGGGTCCTCAAAATTGAAGAGGTTTCTCCGCCTGGAATTCTTCTTGTAAGGACTATCGAATCCCTCAGGGAGAAAGGCGAGCCATATTCTTTTGAAGATATTATCAGCGAGATATTCCTGGACACGCGTTCTGACCCGGCATCAAAAGGAGCTGCTGAAAATTATTTGAGGGCTGTAAAATCATGGGGCCTCTTTTCAAAAGAAGGGACGCCTCTATCTGAACTGATATCAGGAGGCAGGACAACAATCCTTGATGTAAGTACTCTTGAAAACGAAAATGTCTGCGCTGCAGCAGTATCAATTCTTGCAGGCAGGCTTTATGCGGAACGGCTTGAGGCAAGAAGAATCTATGAAAAGAAACAGATGGGAGAAATGACAGAAGACAAAGAATTTCCCATGGTCTGGCTGTTTATAGATGAAGCCCATATTTTCGTGCCTGCGAAGACAGAAAGCCTTGCTTCTGAGGTGCTTATCAACCGCTGCCTCAGGCAGGGCAGGCAGCCCGGGCTCTCCCTTGTACTGGCAACCCAGAGGCCTGCAAGCCTTCACCCCGATGTTGTTTCACAGAGCGACCTCCTCATCTGCCACCGCCTCACCTCAAGTGATGATATACTCGCCCTTGAGACTTCAAGACCTCTTTATATGCAGGAAAGCCTCAGGGCTTACCTGAAGAAAATGGGGAGTGAAAGAGGAGCTGCATTGATAGTAGATGACCACTCAGAATCTGTCCATATGGTCCGCATACGCCCGAGGAGGAGCTGGCATGGAGGAGGAGAACCAAGCGCCCTTGAACCCTGAAGAGGAAAAAGAAGAAACAAAAACTCAATACCGGAGCAATTAAATGAAGGCAGAGCATATTGTTTTTTAAAGTTTTCCTGGAAAAAGACGTAAGATGTTGGGAATTGTCAACCAATTTTATAGCCTATCAGAAAATAATTTAAATATTACCTGTTATACTTCAACCCTGTGAGTTTAGCTGAGTTACAGGCTGTGAGCATTTTATCAACAGCACTTAATTACAGCAAATTACTGGTGATTTCATGAAAGGAAGAGCCTGGAAATTTGGAGATGACGTGGATACGGACGCAGTAATTCCCGGGAGGTACCTGATTTTCAATACCCCGGAAGAGCTTGCGAAGTATACTTTTGAAGGCGTGCGCCCTGATTTTGCAAAAAATGTTCATGAAAATGATATCGTGGTCGCAGGAAGCAATTTTGGCTGCGGGTCCTCACGCGAACACGCACCTCTTGCCCTTAAAGGGTCAAAGGTATCCTGTGTGATCGCAAAGTCTTTTGCAAGGATCTTTTTCAGGAACGCAATCAATATCGGAGTCCCGGTCCTTGAATGCCCTGAAACGGACAGAATCGATGACGGAGACGAACTTGAAATAGACCTTTCAACAGGGGTCATTCAGAACAAAACAAAAGGAGAGACCTATCAGGCAACCCCCCTCCCGGATTTCGTCCGTGAGATCGTGGATGAGGGAGGGCTTATAGAGTATGCCCGGAAACTGGTCTCTGAACGTTAAAAAACAGGAAAACTGTCAATAGACAGATCACGCCCACGTTTGACATCTCACAGTAAAAAGGCAACTTTGCCTGTAAATTAGAAAGGAGTACAAACATGACGCAGTATAAGGTTCCAGTCCTCCCCGGCGACGGGATAGGCCCAGAAATTATCGCCGAAGGCAGAAAAGTAATTGATGCCACAGGCGAAAGATTCGGTTTTGATGTAGAATGGATTGAATACCCGCAAGGAGCAGACCACTACCTGGAAACAGGCGAGCTGATCTCAGAAGAGACCTTAAAGGAATTATCCGGTTACCCTGCCATTTACCTTGGATCCATTGGAGACCCGAGGATTGCCCCTGGCGTCCTTGAAAAGGGAATCTTATTAACTGCGCGCTTTTACTTTGATGAGTACGTCAACCTGCGCCCGATAAAACTCCTTGAGGGCGTCTGGACCCCGCTCAAAGACAAAACCTCAAAAGATATCGACTTTGTTGTGGTAAGAGAAAACACCGAGGACTTCTACATAGGAATCGGCGGCAGGGCAAAAAAAGGAGAGAGCAAAGACCTCCTTGAAGTCAAAAGGACTCTCTACTCCGCAAAATTCGGCCTTGACATCGAGACCGACAGCGAGGAAATAGGGTACCAGATCGGTCTCATCTCCAAAGAAGGCACAAAAAGGGTTATCGAGTACGCTTTTGACCTTTCCGAAAACCGGAAAAAACACGTCTCATCCGTTGATAAGGCAAATGTCCTTTCCGACATCTACGGCTTCTGGAGAGAAGAATTCAATGCGGTTGCTGAAAAGCACCCCGGCGTTACTACGGACTTCAACTTCGTTGACGCCATCACAATGTGGTTTGTGAAAAACCCTGAATGGTTCGATGTGGTCGTAACCCCGAACATGTTCGGAGACATCATCACCGACCTCGGAGCCATGATCCAGGGCGGCCTCGGCCTTGCTCCCGGCGGGAATATCAACCCCAAAGGCACAAGCATGTTCGAGCCCATCCACGGCTCAGCCCCGAAGTACAAGGGACAGAACAAGGTCAACCCGATTGCCACAATATGGGCAGGCGCAATGCTCATAGAACAGCTTGGAGAAAAAGAAGCTGCAGACACCATAGTCAATGCAATCCAGAAAAATATCCTGGACGGCAAAGTAAAAACCTACGATATGGGCGGCAAGAACACCACCTCCGATGTCGGGAACGACATTGCAAGGCTCGTAAAGGGAGAATGATTCAAATCTCCCTCCATTACATTTTCTTTTATGGTTAATGTGAAATCGCGGATAGCTTAGAGTAAAATTTGAGATTTCCAGACTATTTTTGTAAAAATTGTTAGCTTATTTTTGTAAAAATTGTTAGCTTATTTTTGTAAGGATAATCGGACAGGCTAATCTCTCGTCCTTCTATCCCGCAGCCGTTAATCTTCTCGTTCCTGAGTCACAAATTAGCTCCCATACTTCACCAGAAGTAAAATTTTTTATTTTTTGCTAAAAGCTAAATATGCAAGTTCTGCATATTTAACTAGAAGAAGAATAAACAAGGATAATCAGAGGATGTGGAAGGGCGAAGAGCAAGGGGAAATTTGACTATGGTTTCGATCAGGCCTTTTAATGAAGGTGATAATCAAAGAATGCTTGAAATAGAGAGGCTGTGCCCGCAGGGTGATGAAAAGTGTGCAATGGGTGTAGAGAAGAAGGATATAATTGCCCGTTACAAACTGTATGATAACTGGGATGTGCTTGTGTCAGAAGTGGATGGAAAAATAGCTGGCTGGACTGGTTTAACAGTAAAAGCAACTCCCGACCAAAAAGAAAAGTATGCGTACATTACTGAAGTGATGGTTGATCCGGCTTTTCGGAGGGCAGGAATTGCCACGAAGCTTGTTAAGGAGGCAGAAAAAAAGGCTCGGGAAATGGAAGCAAATTACGCTTATTGTTACATTTACGACCCAAACAAAGCCTCCCAGTCCTTATTTGAGAAGATGGGATATTCTAAGGTGAAGGGTATCAAATTTCCAGGAATATCGACTTATAAGAAGCTGGAAGTGCCTCCAGAGTATTCAATAAAGTATGTTAATACAAAGAAAATTGATGATGTAATCGGCCTTATTAACGAGTATAATTCAGGGTTTATGCATTTCATGCCGTTTACCGATCAAACTTTTGAGGCACATTTAAGATTAATTCCTTCTTATGGACCGGAGAACTTCCGGGTGGTCATGGACAAAAATAATAAAATTGCAGCCTGTGCCGGGTTATGGGACAGCTCAAAACTGGCCCAGTTATACTATGCCAGAGAGCCGGCAGCAATGAAGATAATGAAATCAATTTATGGGATCCTGAAATATATTACGAAAGTACCGAAGTTGTCGGCCGAAGGAGAGCATTTAAAGCTCCTGTATATTGTGGACTATGCGTTCGATAAGGCACAGCCGGATGCCATGCTATCTCTCCTTAAATACCTGAATAATCTCTCAATTCATATGAAACAGGATTTTCTAATGGCTGTAACAGATCCTGACGATGATCTTCTTACATTAATGAAAAAGCTACAACCACAGACAGAAACATGGAATGTGTTTGCCAAATCTTTCGAAGGAAATCTGCCGGCTTTCAACCCATTTTACGTGGATATCAGAGATATAATTCCATGAATCTTCTATTGTGCAGCGGCTTGATTGAAAACAAAATGAAAACCAGACATGCAGGGTTCGTGAGTAAGATCCATCCGCTAAAAAGTATCATCCGCTAAAAAGTATCCGCTAAAAAGTCATCCACCAAAAAAGACCTGGACTCGGGAAGTTCAGTAACTCTTCTTTTTCAGTTGCCTTTAAATCCCATAAAACTCCTAGTACTCCTCTGATCGACGTGGCACGGAAAAAGCAATTTGAAAAGCCCCTGCATGGGGATAAAGAAAGCGTGCGCTTTGCAACCCCTGAGCCTATCGCCCGCTACAGGGCACAGCGCCTGAAATGCAGGACTCTTGCCGATATCAGCTGCGGGATAGGAGGGCAAACCGTCTTTTTTGCGCAGCAGTGCGAGTCCGTATACGCAGTGGAAATCGACCCTAAGAAAATAGAATATGCAAAACAGAACTGTGCGATGTACGGGCTTGACAATGTGAAATTCATCTGCGGGGACGCCCTTGATCCGAAAGTTATAGAGCAGATCCCGGAAGTTGATGTGGTATTTTCTGATCCCTTCCGCCCTGCCGAAGAAAAAGAAAGACACGTCTCCTGTCTTGAACCCGGAATCCCAAATGTGCTTTTAGCCTATGGGGAAAAGACGAAAAATTTTGCCTTCGAAGCCCCGCCCCAGATGCCTCCTGAAAGGATTACTTTTGACTGCGAAAAAGAGTACATTTCCCTGGACGGGCAGCTCAACCGCCTGACCCTTTACTTCGGGGGACTGAAACAGAATGATCGGCTCGCCGTAGCCCTGCCTGCAGGCGAAGGGCTGGTTCCAAAGTATGGATTTCTCCCGCAGATCAGGGAAACGGAAAAGATGAAACTCTTTGCCTATGAACCCGAACCTTCTGTTGTTGCTGCAGAGCTGCTGCCTGAACTTGTCGAATCCATGATGCAGATGGCAGGATCTATTATGGGAGCTTTCGAGCTATTCAGGGTTGACAAAAAGAGGCTTTTGCTGACCTCGGATGCCATGATAAAGCAGGCAATGATCAAAAATCACTACCTCGTCCTGAAGGTCTGTCCCTTTGAGCCCCGCGAGATCAATAAATTCCTGAAGGACAGGAACGTTGGAAGTGTCGTACTCAGGGCAGGCGTAAAACCTGAAGAGTACTGGGAAGTTAGAAACGAGGTTGAAAAAGGACTTGAAGGAAAAAAGACCGTACACCTTTTTGTAAAAGATGGCGTTGCAATTCTTTGTGAAGTTCTTTTTAAAGACTGAAAAAAGGGAAAAAACCGGGATTTAAACCCGGCTTCTGTTTTTTGATTTTTTGGCTCAATCTTATCTAAGGCTCAATCTCTTCTAATTGAGCCTTATTAATTGGCGTTCTTGATTATGCTCGCCTGAGTGATCGGCTTGATAATCAGTAAATTCTCAAGCTTCTTTGCAGGCGTCTTTCACAAGTTCAAGACCTCTTGCAAGAGCGTCCTGAATCCTTGTAGGGTCAGTTCCCCCGCCCATTGCAAGGGCAGGCTTTCCGCCTCCGCCACCGCCGACGATCTTTGACATCTCGCGGACGAGGTTTCCGGCATTGATTCCACACTTCATGGCTTTTTCTCCGACCGCTGCTACAAGCTTTACCCCTTCAAAGTCGCTTGCAAGAAGGGCAACCACGCTTTCATTTTTGAGGAATTCTGTAGCTATCTTCTGGAGTTCGAGGGAATCAGCTCCTGAAATCTTTTCGGAAACAACCCTGAGGCCTGCAACCTCAGAAGCATCCCCGAGCATCCTGTAGACTCTGGAACGGGCAAGTTCTTCTTTGAGCCTTTCATTTTCTTTCTTCAGGTCTTTCCATTCCCCAAAGAAGCGCTCCACACTTACTGGGAGGTGTTCCGGAGGCACGCTCAGGGTCTTTGCGGAATCAACGAGTAGAGATTCGATATTTTGCATGGCAAGAACAGCTGCATTTCCGGCTGCAAATTCGACCCTCTCCACGCCGTCCTGAATCCTCTCAGTCCTCAGGATTTTGATAGGCCCGACGATTCCTGTGCTAATGCAGTGAGTCCCAGCGCAGGCTTCAACATCGTCTCCTACCTTTACAATCCTTATCTTCTCTCCTGGAGGTACTCCACCCTGATAGAGCCCAAAGCCGTATACCTGCTCGGCTTCAGTCCTTGGCAACCATTCCGTAATCACACGTTTGTTTTCCATGACAGTGCGGTTAGCCAGAAGCTCAATCTGCCTTATTTCCTGAGGGGAGATGTGTTTGTAATGGGACAGGTCAAGCCTTGAGTGGTCCTCGAATTTCTGAGCACCAGCCTGCCAGATATGTTTTCCGAGAATTTTTCTGGCGGCATCATTTACGATATGGGTTGCTGTGTGGTGCCTTGCAAGAGCCATCCTGCGCCTTTCATCTACCTTACCGGTGATCATCTCGCCTTTGGTAATCCCAAGCTCCCTGCCCGGATTGTCAATTGTATGTACTATTACACCGTCATAGACCTGAACATCCACGACTTTGTACATATTATCTTCAGCAATGATGTTCCCGATATCTGCAGGCTGCCCTCCGCCTTCCGCATAGAAAAAGGTGTTGTCCAGCACGACATTGTTGTCAAATACATCAAGGACAACCGCCTCGAATTCCAGACGGGTGGGCTCGTCATAGAAGCGGCGCTTGGTCTTTGGCAGGTGCTTAAGCCTTTCTGCAAAAGGAATTACCACTTCTTCCTTTTCTTCAGCCTTGTTGTGCAGCTCGCCAATGATCGAATAGAAATTGTCAGGGAACTCTACACCCACCCCTATTTCGGCTGCAACATCTTTTGCCATTTCGGGAGGAATTCCATGCGAGTCATAGAGTTCGGTTAACTGGGAAAGAGGAATATTTTCTCCTGTCTTCTTGAAATGAGATGCCGATTTCTGAATGATCCTGCGGCCCCTTTCCATTGTAGCGTTGAACTTTTCCTCTTCAGATTCCAGGATATCCTGAATGACAGAGAAGTTTTCCCTGAACTCAGGGTACTCGGGCATGTTCTTTATGTGCATGTCCATAATTTCGGAGATTGGGGTCCTGATATCAAGGTCTTTCATCATGCGCAGCGTCCTTCTCAGGACGAGGCGTGCAAGGTACCCTGCTTTGACATTGGAAGGAATGATTCCGTCTCCGAGCATAAAGGTCAGGCAGCGGGTGTGGTCAGTGATTGCATAGACCTTTTCTACAGGCTCCATAATAGCCGAGAGTTTGTCCACTGTCATTCCTATGCTAGAGGCAACCTTTTTCCTGAGTTCCATCAGGTTTGCCTTTTCACTGACATCCATAAACCCTGCAAGACGGGCGTTTTGCGCCAGAATATTTGCATATTCGGAGTTGTCCAGTTCGTGTTCAAGCCCTGCAAGCCCCATGAGTTCGTTTACTATGCCCGGGAAAAGAGCATCATAAATTGTAGGAGAACCCCTGGAAGCCCAGACAAAACGCTCAAGACCGTATCCTGTGTCCACGATATAGTTGTCCATCTTCGAGTAGGTCTCACCTTTAATCTGGACATCTCCTTTTTTGTCTGTCTTCAGGCTCATGAAGACAAGGGTTGCAAGTTCAAGCCCGTGCACAATGACCTCTACGCAGGGCCCTGCATTGCCTCCGCCTGCCCAGGGCTCTTCTTTGTAAGTTACGGCAAGGGGGTTTACCTTAAGAGAGTTTAACAACTCATCGCAGAGTTCCAGGGTGTGTTCCTTCCAGTAAATTTCATTGTCCCTTTTGTTGAAAGCGTGGTGAGCCATCATTTCAAAGTTTGTCAGGTGGCGCCCGCTTCTGCCCACGGAGTCAAGGTCATTTAACCTGATGCAGGGCTGGGAAACTGTCAGGGGGTTTGCAGGTGGAGGTACCTGCCCTGAAGTTACAAAGGGCTGGAAGTCTGCAATTGAGGCTATGGTAAGGTAGATATCGTCTCTCCAGCGAGCGACCACAGGATACCTGTTAATCCTTGTATGCCCTCTTGCTTCAAAGAAGGAAAGGTAATACTCGCGCATCTCTGAGATATTAAATTCCCTGGAAAACACAGGGCTTCCTATGAAGGAATAAGGATCACAGGGTGCATCTCCACATGTATTTCTTTCAGGGTCACGTGTCCAGAAGAATTTGCCGCACTTCTGGCACTGCTTCCGGACGAAACCGTTGTTTTTGAAAAAGTCAAGTTGATACTCATCTTCAAGCATAGTAATCTCTCCGGATGGTGGGTGCGATCTGCCCCGCTGTATTTCGAGGTAAAAAGAAGGCAGAAATGTCCCAGCGCAACCGTTTCAGGGGGTTTCAGCCATATATGATGATCTTAATCGAGTTTATCCGTTAATTTTTAGTACAGCGGTATGAATACAGCGGTATGAAATCAATCTCATTAAATCAATCTCATTTAATAGTGAGATCATGTTAGTGAAATCATGTGGGCTTGTGTATGAATAAACTTTTTACAGCTAATTATTTTTCAATATAAGTTTACATAATACTGATGAAATATATAATAATGTCACATAATAATTGATATTTAAACGGGCCCACACTTACGGACCTTAACTATTAGAAGCACTTCTATAGAAAAACCTTATTCTTCATTATGAAAGATAGTAATATGTCCTTTGCCTCTGGAGGTAGATGTCTTGCCTGTAACAATCGGAAAAAACGAGATATCAGAGAGGTTAAAGAAGTACGGTTCTGCTACTTAAGTGCTGCCAATTATACCACTGTGGATCAGAAACTTTCGTTTGAATAGCTCTAATTAATATCATTGTTTAAGTACACCATATTAAGACGCTACTTAAGTACACCTGCTCCCCGGAATCATTACCTGTACAGCACAACTGTCCTGCCGCGTACATCAATAAGTGTGGACCTTGTGGCTTCGGCAAGCTCATCTGCGATAGTTTTCAAGTCCTTTCCTTCTTCTGCGCTTTTGAGTACTTTGACCTTTACAAGCCTGTTAGCTTTTATCTGCTTGTTCAGTTCTTCGATCAAAGTATCGGTGACCCCATTCTTTCCAATATTAAGAATAGGATTTAGTTTGCTTGCATCGGATTTCAGCTGATATAATTTTTCTTTCTCCATTACCCTTCCTCACATCGCTAATGATTAAACAGTCTGCTAGTTATAAAAAGCTCACATCATCAATGAAATGAGATATGTATAACATCGGTGAAATATTCCTTTTACCTTAAAGCCAGTTTACCCTGAATATAATTCCACTCATTCTCACCAGCACCTATATCAAAGTTTCCCGGTGAACCTGATTTCAGGTTACAGCCGGACTCCAGCCCCTTATAGTCATTCATTTTTACCCTTTTACAAGGCTTTGCATTAATAGATTCGAACTGGACAGGGATTTCAAACAATTTCGACATCTTTATTATTGATTTGATATTCATTAACGTTACAAGAGAACCAAAACCGGAAAACAAAACCCTCTCTTTTACTTCCGGGCGGCGATAGTAAATGAACCCAAACTTGCTTGATTTGATCCTGTTTTCGGAGAAGAGAAAAGCTTTTCTCATGCTCCTGAAAGAGGGACCTAAGAATACCCAGGAGATCCTTGACAGGCTTCAGGTTCCGAGAACCGCTCTCCTTCCCCAGATTAAAAAACTGAAAGAACAAAACCTTGTGATTCACGAAGAAGGAGTCTATCGCCTCAGCCTGATAGGAGAGATCATTATAGAAAAAATGCAGCCTCTTCTAGACACGCTGGAAGTTTTTGAGAAACATGAGGAATTCTGGGCAGACAGAAAACTCACACCTATTCCCCCTTATCTGATTAAAAGGATCAGCGAACTTGGGAATTACCGCCTTATAGAACCGGACCTGAGCCATACTTTTGATCTTAACCCTGAATTTGTGAAGAATGTCTCGAACTCAAATCATATCCTTATGTTTTTCTCCTACTTTCATCCACAATTCCCGTCCTTCTTCCTTGATCTTGCCAGAAAAGGCACTGAGATCTCCCTCGTACTGAGCGAATCTGTGTATTTAAGGATTGCAGAAGATTTCAAAAAAGAAGGAGAAGAGTTTCTTAAAATGGAGAATACAAGTCTCTTTATTCTGGACAAAAAAGAAGTGGAAATCCCGGCAGTTGTTACATCATCGGATAAAATAATGCTTCTTGGGCTGTTTAATGAAAGCGGAAGATTTGACCGACAGTATTTAATCAGTTTCGAACCAGGGGCAATACAATGGGGAAAAGAACTGTTCGAATACTTCAGAGATATGAGCAAAGAAGTGAAAATTAAAGAGCAGTAAAGGTTTGAGAAGTAATTGAGAAAATATAATTTTAAACAAAAGATCTCCCATCTGGATACAAAAAACACGGTGATTTTGCAGAAACTGATGGCAATGGGCATCCTGCCTGGCATGCCTGTCACTCTGCTCAGGCACTCCTCGTCATATCTTTTTGAGGTAGACCAGACCCGGTATGCCGTGGACAGGGAAATTGCAGATCACATTTATGTCAGTTACTGATTTGCCGCCAGTGAACTACCACTCAGCTAAAGACTGAGTGGCTTCTTGGTTCATTCCTCCCTCTATTGAGGGCAAGTCCCCAAGCTCTTCCCCGCGTTCCGCAGGTGTCACAATCCAATTAGATTTTGATCTATAAGAGCGAATTTCTTTATATTGATAGCAGCATTAATGTCTCTATCATGTTTTGTTTTGCAATCGGGACAAGTCCATTCTCTGTCTTTCAATTGAAGTTCTTTATTATGGTATCCACAGACACTACAGAGCTTAGAAGATGGTTCAAACTGTCCTATTCTCAGAATAGTTTTCCCGAACCATTCAGCCTTATATTCTAATTTTGTAACAAAGCTACTCCATGCAGAATCACTTATAGCCTGTGCTAAATGATGATTCTTGACCATACCTTTTACATTCAGCGTTTCCAGAGCTACAGCTTGGTTTTCGCATATCAGTTTAAAAGAGAGTTTGTTCTGGAAATCGTTTCTCTGATTTGTTATTTTATCATGGAG
>ENA-UOOK01001291-UOOK01001291.1-fermentation-metagenome-genome-assembly--contig:-NODE-1291-length-32995-cov-4.266181_pt1 | contig 32995 bp, 30 predicted proteins | sample MGYA00245777_ERZ724023 | MGnify/ENA primary metagenome ERZ724023 (study PRJEB28704, sample SAMN03018312) | fermentation metagenome | biome: anthropogenic terrestrial biome; feature: soil; material...
TTGATTTTATCACATTTGGTATGTTTGCTCTCTGCATTTTTATGATATCATTCCACACATCTGGTGAAAATGCAAGAACAATAAAACATAAAGTCCAAGATGTTATTGAAGAATTACTTTTCCAAGAAGTAACCTTAAAAAAGGCGAATATGCAGAGTCAGCCGAGTAGCTTGGCACTACCCGGCTGACAGTAGGACTATATTTTAATATCCAGATCTCTTTTGCAGTAGTTATTGGTGGTTGTGAGGTGAATCAACCCGTGGCTACAAAACGGCTACAAAAAAGTTGAAGACGCTTCGGATGGTCTGAAATATGTGGATTACATGGACGATAAGCGAATTGAAAGTGCATTTTATTACCCTAAATCAAAGCCTGAGACTAGAGTGGGAATAAAATGAAAGAGCGTAAAACCCCAGTGTATCAAGGGTTTTACGCTCTTTTTCTGTCTTATGGGAACCGTTTTGCAGCCAATCCAGAGTTACTTACATTCGGAAATGATACAATTGATTTGAAATAAGTTTACGATTTTGCCTTCGTTATGAAATTGCTTAATTGATCGGCTCTATTGTGATGTTTGCAAACCTTTCCGCCGCGTCTTTTTTATGATTTTTTAAATACTATCTATTTGCTGAAGCAAGTCTATTAACATAATCCCCGCAAACGTTTTTAAAACAACGGGGAAGTAGGCCCCTCTGGATGTCTTTGGATATGGATTTTGATAGTAGTCACTTGCAAATTCCTGCTTGTCAATCTGCTCCTTTATTTTTGTGGAAATTTCATCATCCTTCTTCATTTTGCTTTTCAGGTATTCCAGAATTTTTTCTTTTTCCTCCCTGGAGATCGTGGTATCTTCTTCAAATCCTTTTCGGAATTTAAAAGAATCAAAGCCGCCTTTAAAATTCACGATCTTCACGCTGTCGTTAAAAGCGTTGTCGAGCTGATTCATCGTAAACATGTGATTCTTTTCCTCCTTGAATCCATTTGCTTCATCGACTACTTTCTTAATATGTCTGGTTAAATCGGCAGTGGGGGTTGTTCTCAAGTCAATCATCGTTTTTTTGTATTCAGCATATAGCTCCCTGTCAACATTGAACGACACCTTCATTTTTTCCATAACGAAATCCCTCCATCGTTTATTGTAAATTTAATCTTTATATAAATATATACTCCTATACTCCATTTGTCAATATATTTTAATAATTTCTTAGATATTGCAGATTTGCTTTTTCTGAACAACCATTTCGTAATCAATGCAATACAAGTGCATATTAATAAAAAGGTTTCCGAAAACAGGACCCCGAATCTCCGGTAGCTTAATTTTTTATAAAAATAATATAAAAAGTATTGAAATTTCGATCGGAAAATGGTAATATAATATTGCAAAATGCATTCGATTGCAACGCCGCCTATTATTTTTGGGAAAGAGTTCATTACGATGGTTACAATTTATGATTTGGCAAAAATATTAAATCTGAACCCCAGCACGGTGTCCCGTGCGTTCAAGCACCCCGAGATGCTGAAAGAGCAGACGCGAAAAGAGATTTTGAAAACGGCCGAACAAATCGGCTATCACCCCAATATGGTGGCCAGCCAGCTGCGCACCAGCGATTCGAATGTGATCGGCGTCGTCATGGTCGACCGGGAAGGGCTGTGGAACTGGTATTCCGATACATTTATCCGGGGCGCTCAAACGGAGGCGGCAAAACACGGGTACAAGGTGATGGCCATGGATTCCAACTTCAGCGATTATAAAAGCAACGCGGAATTGTTTTCTATGATGCGTTTTGCCGGCATTGTGGTGGCGAGCACGGAGATTCTGAATCTGGACTGTCATTTTTCGAGCGTCATTCCGATGGCGTTTGTCAACCAAGGCTGCTGCAGCGGTTTTAATGTTCTTCCCGACGACTATCACGACATGCATATGGAGCTGGACTATCTCAGAAAGCAGGGGCACCGGAAGATCGCTTATCTCAACGGCCCCGAGGATTCGCCTCATTGCGGGGAGCGCTTCCGGGCCTATTGCGATGTGATGAAAGAGAGCGGCTTCGGAATCAGGCCGGAATGGGTCGGCAGCAACAGGGGCTGGGATTCCGAGGCCGCCTACCGGGAGACGGTGCGGATCCTCGGCTGCAAAGACCGGCCGACCGTGATTACCGCCGCCGCCGATTCGATGTGCCCTGGCATCTATGATGCGATACACAATCTCGGCTTGCAGATTCCCCGCGATATTTCAGTTGCGGGCTACGACAACAGGGAACTCGGGGAGCTGCTTTATCCGCATCTCACCACGGTTTCCTTCCCTTTATATGAAATGGGCAACCGGGCGATTTTACGGCTGATCGAGTTGCTGGATCCTAAGGTGGACCGGGCGAAGCTGGAAAACCCCGTCCACGTTCGGGGAAAGCTGATCGTGAGGGACTCCGTGCGGGCCGTGTCGGCGTAAATTGGTTTTTGAAAATATTTGGTTGGGCATATTGTTTGGGCAAGAAGGAGCAGAGGTGTCTTCCCATTTTATGCAATCGATTGCATAAATTTTATAAATTTCTCTTTTGGTGCAACCCTGAAAACATCGGAAATCATTTTTTGCGGAGCGCCATCCGCAGAATGATTCAGATAATGAAAAAGGAGGATTTTGTATGAAAAAGAAAAAAGTTTTCCAGGCGGTCAGTCTGGCCCTCTGCCTCGCCATAGGCCTGACGGCGTGCGGGGGAGGAGGAGAAACGTCTTCGGCTTCGGGAGGCCAGGCGGATCCTTCAAAGCCGTTCGCCGGAAAAACCTTGCGTGTGGCCGTGGAAGACGGGGGGGAGTATGCGCTTTTCTATCAGGACCTGAAGGGCGAATTTGAAAAAGAGACGGGCGCGACGGTTGTTTTCGAGTCGATGGAAGGCGTCGTGACCGAGCTGATCAACAAGAGCTCCTACTTTGACGTCCTGACGATGGATGGCCCCAAGATTCCCGAATACGTGTCGAACGGATACCTTCTGCCGCTGGATGATCGTGTCAAAGACTACGATTTGGACGACTTTTATCCATCCGCGCTCAATACCTGCAAGTGGGACGGCAAGCTTTATACGATTCCTTATCTGGTCCACGGCCCCGTGGTTTACTATCGCACCGACCTGTTTGAAAAAGCCGGCATCGACCATGGCCCCGCCACGCTGGAGGAATATCTGGAGGATGCCAAAAAGACCAACGACCCGAAAAACGGGATTTACGGCACCATCATCGAAGGGAAACAGAGCGCCACCGAAGCCGTCTCACACCTGTGGGACAAGATCTTACAGCAGGGCGGCGGGGTACTGGACAAAGACGGAAAGGTGATCTTCGGTTCGGAAAAGACCGTTGATGCTTTCAAGTACATGATGAGCTTCTATGAGGCGGGCTGTGTTCCGCCCGGCAGCTCCAGCTATGACAATGGCGACTGCCAGAACATGTTCCTTGCCGGTCAGTTGGCGATCGGCGTCAACTGGCCTTACATGTGGTCCATGTGCAAAGATCCCAAATACTCGAAAGTGATCGGGAAAGTCGCGGTCGTTCCCCAGCCGGTCACCAGCGCCTGCTGGAGCTGGAGCTTCGGCGTGTGCGCCTTTTCCAAAAACGCGGATTTGGCGGCGGAATGGTGCAAATGGGCCGGCAACAGCGACAACATCACGAAGTTGGCCACTACCTTTATCAATCCTGCCGTGCGCAAATCGTCCTCGAAAAAGGCCGTGGAATCCCTGAGCGACGCGGCGGATAAGGCGACGCTCGAAGCAATGAACAAGAGCCTGGATCAGGCCGTCCCGCCCGTTTTGAACACGAAGATTACGCCGATGCGCGACCGGATGGCACTCACGCTGAACCGCATCTGCACCCGCACGACAACGGACATCCCCGGGGAGGTGGCCGCGTGTGCGAACGACCTGAAAAAAATCTGCGGTCAGCAGTGATATCCGAAAGACAAATGAAAAGGTAACGATTGTATGAGAGCGGGCGCAGGCCTAACGGTAAAGTCTGTCGGGTCTGCGCCCGCAATATTCAGGAGGCAGTGAAAGAGCGATGAAGAGATCACTTCGCACTTCCTATCATCGTAGGTTGAAATTGACAAGTTTCCTGCTCTGTTTGCCGGCGCTCCCGTTCATTGCGTTCGCATTGTATTCCATTCTGTACGCGATTTTGATGAGCCTGAACTCCAACGATGCGATCCTGCGGGGTGAGGGGTTCCATTTTGTGGGCTTGGAAAATTACAGAGCGACCCTCGGCGACTCGCAGTTTATGGGGGTAATGGGAAACACCTTTCTTTTCGCGGCATGCTCGATCGCCATCGAGCTGATTCTTGGCCTTGTGATTTCGGCCGCACTGTTTAAGAATCTCAAGGGCGTTTCGATTTTTAAAGTCTGTATCGTGCTCCCGATGATGATGGCCCCCATCGCTTCGGGCGCCATCTGGCGCTGGATGTTTACGGACCGGTACGGCGTCATCAACCGCCTGCTTGAAATCATCGGGATCAAAGGGCCGTACTGGCTGGGGGCGGGCATCCCCGCCAAGGCGGCTGTCATTGCGGTATCGGTCTGGGGCGCGCTGCCATTCTCCATCCTGATTCTGCTGGCCGCCATGAGCAACGTGAGCAAGGATGTGCTGGAATCGGCCTGTATCGACGGCGCCAACAGCGCCCAGGCCTATTGGTATATCATTTTCCCGTCCCTGAAATCCTCGCTTTTCGTGATCCTGCTGATTCGAATCCCGGACGCGTTGAAGCTGTACGACATCATCTACATTTTGACGGGCGGCGGGCCGGCCAATGCGACGCAGACCATCAATTATTATATTTACCAGCTGGGATGGAAATCCATGAGGTTCGGCGACGCCTCGGCATATTCCGTGCTTTTGCTCTCCTTTATCGTCGCCTTTACCCTCATCATGAACAAGGCCTTTTACCGGAAGAAAAAATACGCGGAGGGGGATTGAGCATGCGTACGAAACCGCTGGCAAAAACGTTCACCTATCTTATTTTGATTCTCGTGACCATTTCTTTAATCTTTCCGTTTCTCTGGCTGTTCCTCACCTCCATTAAATCCGAGGTTCAGCTGTTCTCCGTTCCGATCAAGTTCCTGCCGCATCCGTTCACTATGGAGAATTATATCAAGATTTTTCAGAACAAAAGCGTCTTCCGCTATCTGCTCAACAGCGTTTTCATCTCGGTCGTTACGACTGCGGTCTCGCTGATCGTCTCCATTCCGGCGGCTTACAGCATCGCGAAATATCGGTTCAAATTCGGGAATATCCTTCTCCTGCTGATCCTTTTTATCCGTATGGTGCCGGGGATCACCCAGCTGCTGCCGTATTATTACATCATCTCCAAATTCGGATTTTCAAACACCTACGCGGGATTGATCCTGATTTACATCCCGGGAAACTGCATTTTCCTGATCATGATGCTGCAGAATTTCTTTCAGGCTTTTCCGAAGGATATTGAGGAAGCGGGGGAGATCGACGGGCTTTCGCCCGTGGGCATTATTATCCGGATTTTAATCCCCGTCTCCCTTCCCGCCATCAGCTCGGTGACGATCATCAATTTTATGGGGACGTGGAATGAATTCATGTACGCTTCCATCATCCTGCGCAACCCGCAGCTGGCGACGTTTCCGATCATCATCGCGCAGAAGGTCAACGCTTTCAGCACTTACTGGGGGGAACTCACGTCCTATACGGTGGTTTACGTGCTGCCGGTCATCCTGTTTACCCTGTTCGCCCAAAAGGGCCTGGTTCAGGGCTTGACTGCCGGAGCGGTAAAGGAATAACATACGTTAAGAAGAAAGATAGGGGGACATGAATGAATCAGATTTCTTTGCAGAGTCAAAATTTTCTGGCCGGCTTTGACCCGGAGAAGGGAACCCTTCGGACGCTTCGGATGACGGGGGACGAACTGGGCACCGAGTTTATCGGCAGCGAGGCCAATATTTCTTATCCGTCCATTCTCAAGAGCGGCCAGCGGCTGGGCGACTGGAAGATCGTCCTTTGGGACAAGGATGCGGATTCCTGGAAGGAGGAGCTGACTTCCCGTTCCGGGGATATCCGCCGGGTGCACGAGGATGAGAACGCGGTGACGGTCTCGTACCGGGGCCGGTCGTCCGCTCCGGGCGGCATCTCCGATTTCGAGCTGGAGCAGCGCTTCGAAGTGGACGGCGAAGTCATGAGGTGGACGGCGAAGCTGACGAACCCCAAAGACGTCCCCGTCGAATTCGGGGAAGTCTCGCTCCCGTTCCTCACCAATACGGATTTCAACGGCATCTTCACGGATGAAAAATACAGGGATAAGGAGAACTGGCACGGCGTCAAGCAGCGGCTCTGGCACGAGCAGCGCGTCCAGCAGCATCTGTGCATCACGGGAAACAGCTCCTACGCCTCTCTGCAGCGGCCGAAGGGGGATTACCCCGGCCTGCTGTTTCAGGTGGCGGACGATACGGCTCTGGAGGTGGCCTATCAGATGGACCCGGGCATCGGCGACCAGTTTTCCATCGTCTTCGAGGGGCCTTATTATCTGTCCTTATACTCCTGGGCCGCCGTTTCGCGCGGGGGCTGGAACGCGGCCGGGGAGAGCAACCGCTACTGGTTCAACGGCAACACCTCTCTGGTGCTCGGCCCGGGCATGAGCAAGGAATTCCACTTCGTTTTCAGCCGGATCGACCGGGAAGCCGACATCGCGCGGCGGCTGTACCAGTACGGGCAGGCGGCGGTGGACGTTCAGCCGGGCATGGTGGCGCCTTGCGGCGAGGAAGTGAACCTTCGGGTCCGCGCGAAGGACGCGGTGCATCTGGTCCCCGCCGCGAACAACCTGAACATCGATTTCGTCAAACGGGAGGAAGACGACAGCTATTACCGGCTGAGCTTTTCGCAGTCCGGGCAAAAGGAAATCCAGATCCATCACGGCGGCAAACGTACGAATCTCTTTTTCTACGCCATCGAAAACCCGGGCGTCCTGCTCCGCAGGCATGCGGATTTTGTGGCCACGCGGCAGTATTATGAAAACAAAGAGGATCCGTTCGGCAGGCATCACGGCTTCCTCCCGTATGACGACAGGCTCGACACGCTGTTTGTCCGCGGCTCGGAAAGCTGGCAGGTCGGCTGCATGGATGAATACTGCATGCCGCCCGCCATGTGCCTGGCCGAGAAAAACACCTATATCCCGAACGAAAAAGAGGTCGATGTGCTGGAAGGCTTCGTCGACGACTGCCTGTTCCGCCACCTGCAGGACCCCGAGACCTTCCTCATCCGCCGCGGCCTGTATTATGAGACCATCAACGACTCCGACCGGGATTCCTCCAAATGGTCCCGCGAGAGGGCCGAATCCACCGAGCGCTCGTTCAACTATCCGCTGGTGTTCAGCTTCTATTACTCCATGTATAAAATCGGAAAAAAATACGGGATCACAAAACGGCACACCGCGCTGGAATATCTCGACCGGGCCTTCCGCACCGCGATGGTCGGCTACGAGGTGGGCAGGAACAAGTTCAACGGCGCGCCGGCGGGCGCGACCGTCGTGCCTCTGCTCGACGACCTGAAGGAGGAGCGGCCGGAGCAGTTCCGGCAGCTTTACGGCAGGGTGCGCCGGATTGCGGAGGAGAATGCCGCAAGCTCCTACCCGTACGGCTCGGAGCTTTATGTGGATCAGACGTGCCACAATCAGTACCACGCGATGATGGAGTATTTCGGCTTCCGGGACAAAATGGAGGAAATTTACCGCGTCACGTACGCCCTGCGCGGCGGTTTGCAGCCCGTGTGGTTCCAATACGGGAACGAAAAGCGCGGAAACGTGTGCTGCTGGTACGGAACGCCGCAGAACACCAGGGTCCTGTACAAGGGCTTTGAAGAAACCGGGGACCAGAGGATGGCGAAGCTCGGCTACTCGGGCCTGTTCAGCTTCCTGACCTGCCTGCGCATCAGCGGAGCCGCGCACGGCTGGTTTCTGTGGTGGCCGGACAGGATCGGAAACGACCTGCGCTCGCTGGATACGGACCTTGGCATGTACAATTATCTGTACGCGGCGAAGTCCTATCTGGTGGAAGACGGCGTGTTCGGCTTGGTCGGCTACGGCTGCCGCGTGGATTCGGCGGACGGCAGGGTCACGATGACACCCTACGACGGCATCGGCGCAAGGCTGTACGCGGCCCCTTACGGGATCGACATCGAAGCCGCCGCCGGCCGGGTTGAATCCGTTTCTTTCGAGCCGGAAAACAGGCAGTGCGTCATCCGCCTGTCTGCGGCGGGGAGCGGCGTGTATCGGGGCGAGCTCACCGTAAAGGGCCCGGAATCCTGGGATGTCGTTGTCAACGGGAAAGATTTTGGAACGATCGGGCAGATTCTTCATCTCAAAAACATAGAAATGCAAGAGATATGAAAACAATAAAATAAGGTTAGGAGAATCACGAAGCATGGAAGAAAAGTTATTGACGGAAGCGGTTCCCATCAGCGACTACAGGATCGACGATTCTTTCTGGAAGCAGAAGATCGACATGATCCACGACACGGCCATCCCCTATCAGTGGAACGTCCTCAACGACCGCATAAAGGATGCCGCCCCGAGCCACTGCATCGAAAATTTCCGGATCGCCGCGGGCCTCAGCAAGGGCGAGTTCCAGGGGCGCGTATTTCAGGACAGCGACGCCTACAAATGGCTGGAAACGGTCGGCTACATTCTGAAACGGTATCAGGACCCGGAGCTGATGAAAACGGCCGACGGGCTGATCGACCTGATCGTCAGCGCCCAGCAGCCCGACGGCTACCTGGATACTTATTACATCATCAACGGCCTTGACAAAAGGTTCACCAACGTGGCGAACAACCATGAGCTGTACTGTGCCGGGCACATGATCGAGGCGGCCGTCGCCTATTATCAGGGGACCGGGAAGCGCAGGCTTCTGGATGCGGCGATCCGCCTGGCCGGCTGCATCGACGGCCGTTTCGGAGCCGAGCCGGGGAAGCTGCACGCCTATCCCGGGCATGAGATCCTGGAAATGGCACTGGTGCGCCTGTATCATGTCACCGGAGAAGAGCGGTTTCTGAATCTTGCCGAGTATTTTATCAACGAGCGGGGCCGGAGCCCCCTGTATTTTGAGGAGGAGCAGAGGAAATACGGCTATCCGTTCTTTTGGAAGGACAGCTATTTCCAGTATCAGTATTATCAGGCCGGGAAGCCAGTCCGCGAGCAGCTTGCGGCGGAAGGGCACGCCGTGCGCGCGGTTTACCTGTATTCCGGAATGGCGGCCGTCGCCAGGGAAAAGCGGGATGCGGGCCTGCATCAGGCCTGTGTGCGGCTGATGGACGACATCGTCGACCGCCAGATGTACATCACGGGGGCGATCGGTCAGGCGGAGTATGGGGAATCGTTCACCTTCGACTACGACCTGCCGAACGATACGATCTACGGAGAGACCTGCGCGGCCATCGGCTTGGTGTTTTTTGCCCGCAGGATGCTGGAGATCGCCCCCAGCCGCAAATACGCGGACGTCATCGAACGGGTGATCTACAACGGATCGATCAGCGGCATGTCGGCGGAGGGGACCCGCTTTTTCTATGTCAATCCCCTGGAGGTCGATCCGGAGGCCTGCGTCAAGGATGAGGGCAAGCGGCATGTGAAGCCCGAACGGCAGAAATGGTTCAGCTGCGCCTGCTGCCCGCCCAATCTGGCCCGGCTGATCGCCTCCATCTCCTCCTATGCCAGCACCCGAAACGACAGGCAGCTGTTCCTCCACCAGTATTTCGGCGGCACGCTCCGTACCGGCTTCGGGAACTCGTCCCTTCAGATCAAAAGCGGGTTCCCATGGGATGGAAAAGTCGCCGTCACCGTATCCGGAGAGACGAAATCCTATGAGCTCGTTCTCCGCGTGCCGGGCTGGTGCACGGGGTACACGCTCAAAATCAACGGGGAAGAGGCGGATGTCCCGGAACGGGAAGGCTACCTCTCCATTTCCAGAAGCTGGGCGGAAGGGGACCGGATCGACCTCGATTTCGATATGCCCGTGCTGGTGAATTACGCTCACCCGAGCGTCCGGGAGGACGTCGGAAAGATCGCCGTATCCAGGGGCCCGGTGGTATATTGCCTGGAGGAAGCCGACAACGGGAAAAACCTGCACCGCGTTTTCCTGAATCCCGGGGCGGAATTCGCGGCCCGGCAGGACGACCTGCTGGGCGGCTGCGTCACATTGGAATCGGACGTTTCCGTGCTGAAGGACGACGGCTGGGGCGGCAGCCTGTACCGGGCGGATGCAAGGCCCGAATTTGAAGCCAGAAGGGCCAAATGGATTCCCTATTACCTCTGGGCGAACCGCGGCGTCGGGGAGATGCTGGTCTGGGTGCACGACGGTTCTTTTTTGAAAGGAAATCTTTAGGCCTTGTTTGAGAAATAAAAAGTGCGAAACAGACAAGTTTCTTGATTGTTCAAACGAAGCCCGCCCCGTTTGAACCGTTGGGGAGCCTGTTGAGCGCTTCGCTCCGGTGAAAAAACAGCACAAGAAAAGATGCGCCTTGCCGACTTTAAAAGCCGTTTCAAGGCGCATCTTTCTGTTTTCAGGAGCCGTCCTGTGTCATTAGAGGCAGAAGCTGTTTTTGTTCCTCCCCTGCTTTCGGCTGGGAGGAACAAAACGGTATTCCAAAACTTTACAGCAGCTCCGCCAATCTGCCGTTCCGATATCTTTCATGGGATCAGGGGATGATCTCCAGCGTCTGCGGGGCCGCCTTGCCGCCCGCGACCCCGAACGACTTCAGCACCGGCGTGTCCCCCGCCAGGGAAAGGATCAGGTAGCTGGCCTTTGGGTCGCGGGCCAGCCGGATGTCCTCCCGGGATGGCCGCGCGGGGGTGGAGGGATGGGAATGAAAATTCCCGAGCGGCGAAAGCCCCAGGGCGCGCATCTCCCTGACGGCCGCGAGCTGCTCCCGGGGATCGACCGAAAAATGCTCCGGGCTTTGGTCGGGGTTCGACAGGAGATACACTTTCTCCACGGTTTTTACGCCGCCCCGCACGGTCCCCGCGATCAGTCCGCAGGATTCGTTCGGCAGCCCCGCTTTCGCATGGCCGACGATCCTGTCGTAATCTGATTTTCTAAGCCTGACCGTCATTTCAAATCACACTCCGCCTGTTCATAATCAAACGGCTTCAAAATGGTGGGATGCTCCCCGCAGACGGCGCAGTCCCGCGCCAGCGGCACCCTGATTTTGCGGAACTCCATTTTGAGCGCGTCGTAGGTCAGCAGGTATCCCGTCAGCAGCTCCCCCTTGCCGACGATGTATTTGACCGCTTCCAGGGCCTGCAGGGAGCCGATCACGCCCGCGACCGCCCCGATCACCCCGGCCTGCCTGCAGGTCGGCACCGCGTCCGGCGGGGGCGGCTCTTTGAAAACGCAGCGGTAGCACGGGCCGCGCCCCGGCACGTAAGTCATGAGCTGGCCCCGGAACCGGATGATCCCCGCGTGGGAAAAGGGCTTGCCCGCCAGCACGCAAGCATCGTTGATGAGGAATTTCGCGGGGAAATTGTCGGTGCCGTCGAGGATGAAATCGTAATCCGCAATCAGCTCCATCACGTTGTCCGACGCCACGAAGGTGCGGTAGGTGTTGACCGTGATGCCGGGGTTGATGGCCAGCATGGTCTCTTTGGCCGACTGCACCTTTGCCTTCCCCACATCGGGCGTCGTGTGGATGATCTGCCGCTGCAGGTTGGAAAGATCCACCTCGTCGGCGTCGGCGATGCCGATGGTGCCCACCCCGGCGGCGGCCAGATAGAGCGCGGCGGGAGCGCCCAGGCCCCCTGCCCCGACGATCAGCACCCTGGCGTTCAGCAGCTTCTTCTGCCCCTTCACGCCCACTTCTGACAGGATGATATTCCGGGAATAGCGCTCCAGCTGTTCATTGGTAAAGGCCATCGCACTGCCCCCCGCCCATAAAGTACAGGAATTCCACGCTGTCGCCGTCCTTTAAGGCGGTTTCGGCAAACGCGCTGCTGCGGATAAATTCATCGTTGACCGATACGGTGACATACTCCGGCGTTTCCACCTGCTCCAGCTCGATCAGCTTCGCCACGGTCAGGCCGTCGGCATATTCCTTCGGGATTCCGGCTACGGTAAGTTTCATTTCGAGTCCTCCAAAATCTGATTGATCGTTTCACGCAGCGCTTTTTTCCCGCAAGCGCGGCCTTGCGCTGCCTTTGCTCTTTTGCCGCCGTTCAGTCGCCCGCCTTCCGCACGATCAGGTTATAGGTGCCGTCCCCGTTGTCCGTCAGCTTCAGCACCCGGTGCCCTTCCTCCTTCACGCTTCGGGGAACGTTCTGCACCGGCTCGCCGCCGTTCATGCGGATGGAGAGAATCTGCCCCTCCTCCAGCTCTTCCAGCGCGACCTTGGCCTTGACAAAGGTCACGGGGCAGACCACATCCGTGATGTCCACCGTTTCGTCAATCCTGTATTCCGCCACGATACGCCGCCTCCATTTCCGATTTGAATTCGTCCCATCCCGTCCGGTCGATCGCCACGCGGAAGCGTTCGCTGGGATTGGCATGCCGGTCGAAAAACGCCAGGGCCGCGTCGGCCACCCGGAACAGCGTCTCCTTGTCGCGGATGATAGGCAGAACCTGTTTTCCTTTGGCGATCAGGTTGCCGAAGGTGCCGCCGAAGGAAACCAGATACCCCGGCTCGCCCTTCCACGCGTCGAAGGGGCATGCCTTGACGCACCGGCCGCAGTTGGTGCATTTCTCCCTGTCGAGCAGGATCTCGCTTTCGGTCTGCGTGATGGCTCCGTCCCGGCAGGCTTTGCTGCACACGCCGCAGAGGGTGCAGGCGTTGCGGTCCCACTCCACCGTGTAGCCGCCCTTGATGCCCATATCGTTTTCCTCGGCCTTCAGACAGTTGTTCCCGCACCCGGTGATCCCGAATTTGAACTTGTGGGGCAGCGCCCGGCCGAAGTAGCGGTCGGAAATCTCCGTCGCCAGCGTGTAGGTATCGATGCAGCCGGAGGGACAGATTTTGCAGCCCTGGCAGGCCGTCACCGTGCGCACGCGGGGGCCGCACACGCCGGTGTCGACGCCGCCCGCTTTCAGCTCCGCCTTGACGGATTCCACGTCGCCGAGCTTGACGAAGGGAATCTCCACCCCCTGGCGGGCGGTAAGATGCACGTGCCCGTCGCCGTATTTTCTGCTGATTTCGGCAACGGCCGAAAGCTGCTCTGCCGTAAGGTTGCCGCCCACCACCTTGATCCGCAGGGAAAAGTTATCCTTCTGCACCTGCCGCATGAAACCGCCGTTTTTCAGCGCTTTGTAATCGGTCGCCATGAAAATCACCACTTTCTAGTATTTTGAAGCCGCCCGGGAGCAGCCTTCTTTCTCCCGCACCAGCACCCTGCGGTATTTTCCAAAGTCCCGCGGCGGCTCCGTTCTCAGCTCGACACCGTCCGCATCCAGCAGGGGGAATCCGGGCCCGCGCGGGCCGAAGCCGGCGAAAGCCCCGCCGCGGATGTTGGCAAAGCCGGAGTCCGCCGCCACGTCGAAATCGGCGGGATAGCGGAACGCCTCGCTTTGCAGCGGCAGCGCGTCCCCTTTTGCGTAAACGGCCGGGGAAGGACTTTGCCGCAGGACCGCGTGGAGATCGGGATCGTAGGAAAAGCGGTCGAACAGATGAATTTTCAGCTGTTCGGAGCCGTCGCGCAGGAAAACGCCGTCCCTCTCTTGATCCACGACGGCCTCGACGACGCCGCAGGCGGCGGTGGCGTGGCTGACCCGGTCGATCAGGATCAGCTCGCCCATCGTCTTGTGCAGGCGGAACTCATCCAGCACCGCCGGCTCGGAGAGCACGAGCCCGCACCGCACGATTTCATTCTTTGCCGCCGAACGGGCGGGAAGAAGCCTGCCGCTGTTGATGTCCACCTTGTGGCGGATCTCCGTCACAATGGCGGGAAGCAGCTTCGTCCCGAGCTTGATCCAGTAGTCCCTGCCGGGCGCCAGATTCCGGTCGTCCATCCAGAGCAGGGCGGCCGAAAAGGATTTTGCGGTTTTCAGGCCGGCGTCCCGCGCCAGCACACAGCCGCGCGAAACATCCACCTCGCGGTCCAGCTGGATCGTGACGGGCTGGCCCGCGGCCGCGCTCTCCGCCTCTTTGTCCGCGATGCGGATCGATCTGACCATCGCGGGCTCGCCGCTGGGCAGAGCGGTCAGCAGGTCGCCGACGGAAACCTTTCCGGCTTCGATCTGCCCCTGGAACCCGCGGAAGCTGTAATCCGGGCGGCAGACCCGCTGCACCGGCATATAAAACCCGGCTTCCGGCGCGCCGGATGAAACGTCCACCGTTTCCAGGTGCTCCAGAAGGGTTTCGCCCCGGTACCACGGCATTTTTTCGGAATGCCGGGTGACATTGTCGCCCTCGGTGGCCGAAACGGGGATGCTCACGGTGTTTTCCAGCCCGAGCTCTGCCCGGAGCTTGTCGAGCTCCTCTGAAATTTCAAGGAAACGTTTTTGGCCGTATCCGACCAGATCCATTTTATTGACCGCGAACACGAAATAGCGGATACCCATCAGCGCGCAGATGCGGGCATGGCGGCGGGTCTGCACCAGAACGCCCTGAGAGGCGTCCACCAGAATCACCGCCAGGTCGGCGAAAGACGCCCCCACCGCCATGTTGCGGGTGTATTCCTCATGGCCGGGGGTGTCCGCCACGATGAAGCTGCGCCGGTCCGTCGTAAAATAGCGGTAGGCCACGTCGATCGTGATCCCCTGTTCGCGCTCGGCCATCAGGCCGTCCAGCAGGAGGGAATAGTCGATCGCCCCGCCACGGCTGCCCACCTGGCTGTCCAGCAGGAGCGCCTGCTCTTGGTCGGCGTACAGCAGCTTGGAATCGTAGAGGATGTGCCCGATCAGGGTCGATTTTCCGTCATCCACACTGCCGCAGGTGATGAATTTCAAAAGGCCGTTCTCTTCGCTGCTCATTAAAAATACCCCTCCCGTTTGCGGCGCTCCATGCTTCCTTCCGCTTCCTTGTCGATGACCCGGCTGGTGCGTTCCGAAGTCACGGCGGAAAGCGTCTCGGCGATCACCTTATCCAGCGTGTCGGCATCCGACTCCACCGCGCCGGTCAGGGGGTAGCACCCCAGCGTGCGGAAGCGCACTTTCTTCCTCTGCGGCTTTTCGCCCGGCTTCAGGCGCATCCGGTCGTCGTCCACCATGATGATGTTGCCGTCCCGGTACACCACCGGGCGCTCGGCGGCGAAATACAGCGGCACGATCTCGATGTTTTCCCGGCGGATATACTGCCAGATATCCTTTTCCGTCCAGTTGGAAATCGGGAACACCCGGATGCTTTCGCCCTTGTTGATGCGGGTGTTGTACAGCTTCCACATTTCGGGCCGCTGATTTTTCGGGTCCCAGGCCTGGCGCTCGTTGCGGAAGGAAAAAATCCGCTCCTTGGCGCGGGATTTTTCCTCGTCGCGCCGCCCGCCGCCGAAGGCCGCCGTAAACCGGTATTGGGTCAGCGCCTCTTTGAGCGCCTGCGTTTTCATGATGTCGGTGTACGCCGCGCCGTAATCGAACGGGTTCACCCCCGCGGCGATCGCCTTTTCGTTGCGGTGCACCAGCATGTTAATGCCAAGCTCCTTCGCGCGCCTGTCGCGGAACTCGATCATTTCGTGAAACTTCCAGCTGGTGTCGATGTGCAGAAAGGGGAAAGGGGGCTTTTCGGGATAAAAGGCCTTCATCGCCAGATGAAGCATGACCGACGAGTCCTTTCCGATGGAATACAGCATGACCGGGCGCTCGCATTCCGCGACTACCTCGCGGAAGATGTAGATGGCCTCGGCTTCCAGTTTGTCTAAGTGCGTCAATGGCACGGAAATCACTCCTAAGTAGCTAGTATCGATTGGAATCGCGGCTGTCCACCGTGATGGTTTTGGCGCCGCCGTCCGGGGTTGTGACCGTCCAGCGAAGCAGCGTGTTTTCCCGCCGGACCGTGAGCCGCCCGCCGAGGCCGCCCATATCTTCCCCCAGAAACATGGCGATCGCCTGAACCGGGCACTCCTTGACGCAGGAGGCGCAGCCCCAGCAGCGTTCGGGCCGCGGGATCGCCGCTTTCCCGGATGGAGCGAGGCGGATCAGGCTGCCGGGGCAGACGCTTCGGCACCGCCCGCAGCCGATGCACTTTTCCGTCGAGATTTCAATGCTCATACGTTTCGCCCTCCTTCACGAGCGGACGGAATATCATCTTCAGCTTTCCGTTCTCCAGTTTGGAATTGACGTAGCAGTTCCATTCGGCGCTTCGTTCCGGGTAATCGGCGTGTTCCGCGAAGCTGTGCCAGCGGGTTTCCTTTCGGGCGCCCAGATGGGCGATGACGGATTGGCAGAGCGTGAGCCGCTCCCGCAGTTCCAGGATATAAACCAGCTCCTGCATCCCGCGGGCGGAAAGCAGCCCGGCCTGCCGCTGCAGTTCTCGGATTTTCCCGGCGGCGATCCGCAGGGACTGATCCGAATACCGGTAGTGCGCGCCGATTCCGCCCGCGTATTCATCCATGGCGGACTGCATGGCTTCTTCCAGCTCATCCGTGCCGCGCGGCGCTTCGGGGCGGTTCAGAAAGCTTTCCAGCCATCGCTTTTTTTCCTGCGCCTCCCCCGGATCGGGCGGGGGGATTTCATCCTTTTCATATCTGACCGCCGCCCTGGCCGCAATTTCGCCTTCCGCAAACGCTCCCGTCACATACTTCTGCGGGCAGCCTCCGGCGGCGTCGCCCGCGGCGAACAGTCCCCTGACGGTCGTTTCGCGGCGGGTGTCCACCCAATATCCGCTGGCGGTATGGCCGCCGACGATATACGGCTCGGTGCCTTCGATTTCCACGTTCTGCACGCTCGGCGTGCGGCCGCTTTCCATCCACCGCAGCGTCTGGCTGGGGGCCATGTTCAGGTAAGCCTTCTGCAGCTCCTCATCCTGCTCTTTGGTGATCCCCACGGTCCGCAGGTAGCAGGGGCCGCGCCCCTCCAGATTCTCCATCACCGTGCCGTACACCCGCTGAGAGGTGGTGACGCCGTATTTCCGCTCGTAAACCTCGCCCCACGAGTTGATCTGCTTCGCGCCCACGCCCTGTGCCAGCGTGCCGGTCGGCGCGATGGTGTCCCTGCACCGAAGGGCGATAAAGCGCATTTCAAAGGTGGTCATTTCCGCGCCGGCCCGGATGCCCATCGCGTAGCCCGCGCCCGTGTTGAAGGGGGGGTACCACATCTTGTGGCGGGAAAAGCCGGGGTGGTTGGGCCGGTACAGCCCCGCCGCGCCGCCGGTGGCGCAGAGCACGGATTTTGCCGGGATGACGTACAGGACCGGCTCGTCGACACCGACCGCATAAGCCCCGAGAATCCGGCCGTCCCGGACGATATATTCGAATACGTTCACCCGGTTCAGCACGGTGATCCGGCTTTGGCCGGCGACGGCGCGCGCCAGAATCGGCTTGATGTTCTCGCCGTTGATCTTGATATTGCGGCTGCCGCGGGTCACATAGCGCCCCTGCGCGTCCTTCAGGATCGTCAGCCCCAGAGACTCCAGCTTTTCGACCGTCCGGTTCAGCCCCTCGGCCATGGTCAGCAGCAGGTCTCCCCGAACGATGCCTTCGGCATCCGCCCGGGCGTAATCCACATAGTCCCGGGGCGTTTTCCCGGGCACGATATAGGCGTTGAGGGCGTTGACGCCGGCGGCCAGGCATCCGCTGCGCTCGATATTCGCTTTTTCGGCGATCAGCACACGGCCGCCGGATTCCCCGCAGAAGGTCAGCGCCGCATAGCAGCCCGCCGTTCCGCCGCCGATGATCAGAAAATCCGTGACGAGCGTTTTGATACTCAGCTTCACTCTATTACCTACTTTACATGTACATTTATATGGTATTTATCATTATACGCGGGCCGGGCGGAAAGTTCCAGCTAAAATCGCGCAAACGTTACACATGAAAAAAGCTGGAATCAAAGGAAAAATTACGCAAACGTTCTACATTTTTTCACTTGCAATTCGGAGAAAAGCAGAGTAATATTATATATAAAACATATCTATTTAATATGCTTTATGAGAAAAGGGGGAATCCGATTGACATTAAAAGAAATCGCGGCGCGGGCCGGAGTGTCCGTTTCGACCGTATCGCGGATCATCAACTCCCCGGACGACAGCTTTGCCCGGAAAGAAGTGCGCGACCAGGTCTGGGCGATCATCAAGGAAACCGGATACACCCCCAATCAGAACGCCAGGGCGCTGAAGCGCGGAAAAAGCAAAGCGCAGGAAACTCCCGCCGGCGCGCTGGCCTGCATTTTGGGCAGAACCAGAAGGGTGGAGGACGATCCTTTTTTTGCGCAGCTTGCAAGGGTCATCGAGCAGCGGGCGATGGAGCGGGGATACCCCGTGCGGCTTTCCTATTCAGTTTTTGACATGAAGGCGAGCGCCGTGCCGGAAAAAATCAAGTCCTTCCGTGCGGACGGAGCGATCGTTTTGGGGCGGTTCAGCGGCGGCTACATCGGTTTTCTGGAGCGGCAGTATAAAAACCTCGTTTATGTGGGTCGCAACGTCGTTTCCGCCGACTGCGACCAGATCATCTGCGACGGGTATGAGGCGACGCGGATCGCGATCAGGCATTTGATTGCCTGCGGCCACCGGCGGATCGGCTATATCGGCGAGACTTCAAACGAGGTGCGGTACCGGGCGTATCTGGACACCCTTCGGGAGCATGGGCTGGAATGCTCCGCGTGCCTGGTCAGCGACTGCCTTCAGAACGGAGCCGGGGGTTACCAGGGAGCCGAGCGCCTGCTGAAAACGGCCGACCCTCTGCCCACCGCCGTTTTCTGCGCGACCGATATCGCCGCCATTGCCGCCCTGCGCCGCTTTGCCGAGGCGAAAATCAAAGTGCCGGAGCAGCTTTCCCTGATCAGCATGGACAACATCGAGCTTTCCGGCTATGTTTCCCCCATGCTGACCACGGTGGGAATGCCGATTGTCGAGATGGGGAACATGGCGGTGCAGACTTTGATCAACCGAATCCAAAAACAGCACGGGCTTCCCATGAAGATCTTTCTGCCAAATAAGCTGACGATCCGGGAAAGCGTCGCGAATCTGAACGAGAGGATGTCCCTGTAGAAAGCCCATCTGCTTCCAAATCTCCGGGGCTGTCATGGCGCGGAGGCATCTGGGATGGCTCACTTGTTTATCCCACAAAGTAGCACCATAGCGGGATCGTTATCATGGACAGCAGCGTTGTCAGCACAACGCATTGTGTAGCGAACGGAGCGTCACTGTCATACCGCGCGGCAAAAATAGCGGCTGTCGCTCCGGCAGGCATGCCGGTCATAATGACGGATACCCCTGTTGCCGTATGATCCAGGCCGAGCAAAGAGCAAAAGGCAAACGCGATTGCGGGCAATACGGCAAGACGCAGAAAGCTGAAGCGAATGGTAGTTTTATTAAAAATCGAAAGCACATTCACATCCGCCAGTATCGTTCCGATGATGAACATTGTGATTGCTGAATTGCAGTTGCCGATGTATTTGATGGATAAGGTAATAACGGAGGGAAGCTGAAGCTGCGTAATCATTAAAAATAATCCGATATAGACGCCGACCAGGCACGGATGCGTCATAACGTTGCGGATCACTTTTTTCTTGTCCGTTGTTCCTGAAATAAAATAGGAGGTTCCCGTTGACCACATTACGATTCTCATCGGGATTAAAAACATGGAGGCGTATAGAAGCCCCAAATTTCCATAAATACCCTCTGCAACGGGATTGCCTAAAAATCCGCCGTTTGAAACAAGCGTACAATATTGCAGCACCCTTTTCTGCTGGTCGGCATACCGATTGAACAGAAACTTATTTAAGATAACGCAAAGCAGCTGTAATGCAATGCCGACGATTAAAACCAGTCCGCATGATTTCAGGATAGAGCCGTTGAATTCGATCAGGCACGATTTTATAATGTTGCAGGGAATAATGATATTGATGCACAGATCCGAAAGACATCGTTTTCCGGCTTCGTCGATAATCCCTTTTTTCTTCAGAACAACGCCTGCCAGGATCATAATAAAAAGCGTGCCCTGCAGGCTGCTCAGTTCAAGGATGTTCATTGGTCAATTGTCATTCCTTTTTTGCTTTTGATAAGATGAGGAAAATACGATACTGCGTATGGAATCAAGCAAATAAGTGAGGCGCACGTTTTCGGCCTGCAAACGCTTACAACGCAGGCTCAGCACGTCCACTTGCCTGCGCAATTCAAGCTCTTTTTCCTGCGAAGGCTCTCGACGTAATAGGTCAACATAATTTGTGCCTCCCTTTCCTCAAGTATAGCTCTTATAATTATCGTTGTCTAACCGATAATTTTGATATATAATACAGTATAAATACTGTGATTTATAGAAGGGAGTGTGTATCTGCATGAACTTTCAAAGTATGAATTATTTTACAATGGCTGCCCAAAAGCGCAGCTTTACAAAAGCCGCGGAAGCCCTTTATATCACCCAACAAACCCTGAGCGTCCATATTGCGGCGATTGAACGGGAGATCGGCTGCCAACTGTTCGTAAGACACGTTCCCCTCGAGTTGACTTATGCGGGAGAAATTTTTCTTCAATACGCTTTGGATTTTCAAAAAAAGTACCGGGCCATGCAGCACGAGTTCGGGGATATTTCCCATAATCGAAAGGGGAAACTGCGCATTGGCATTGCGCACACCCGCGGCCGCACGATTTTACCAGGGCTGATTGAAAAATTTCAAAAAGCGAATCCGCGGATTGAGATACAAGTAATTGAAAATCCGAACGATACGTTGCAGAAGAATTTGCTGGATGGTGATATTGATTTAGCAATTGCAAATTTTCCGGATAAAGTGTTAGGGATTGCTTTGCGGGACTTCTATGAGGAAGAAGTCGTCCTGCTGATATCGGAAGAATTATTAACGGGTCTCTTTGGTGACGGGGCAGAGACGATTGTTCATAAAATTGCAAGCGATGGGGATGCTTCCCTGCTCCGCAAATGTCCGTTTGTCCTTAACAATCAGCAGGATATCGCTGGAAAAGTGGGGCGGGAATTGATAGCGGAAGCAGGCTTTCGGCCTATTGTGAAAGCACAATCGGAGAATATCGAGACGCTGTTGGATTTGTGCGCGCGGGGTGTCGGCGCTTGTTTTTGCCCTGAAAATTTAATCCGCCCAGCACTTTCCGAAAAGCAAATATCGAAGCTGCGGATATTCAGGTTCAGAAAGAATGGAACCAGCTATATGATCCGCTTTGGATGGATGAAGCAAACCTATCAATGGAGAATCATTTCCGAATTCATGGATCAGGCGATCGGAAGCGCTGACTGACGGAAATTTTGGGATAAGAATAAAAAAACCCCGGACAGATCGGCCCGCTCCGGAAGGCAGTGCTTTTTTTCCTGGAGGCGGGTCGAAATCCGAGGGATTTTCTTGTACAGTGGTCCGGCGGCGGGCAGCGGAAGCCGACAGGTGTTTCTCATGCTGATCTCCGTTTAAAAACGGTATCTCCGCATTTTTTAATGGGAGGGTAGGATCAAATGATAAAGGTCTGATCGCTTTTCAAGGACGCGTTTTCCGCCAAACGGACCTGGTGGTCGTTATACAGATACAGGCGGTAAATCAGCACGCTGACCTCCTCGCCAACGGAGAACAGATCGTCCTCCAGGGAACGGTAGGCGGCGAGCCTGACGCCGCCTACGTTCAGGCGCAGCTCCAGCATATTGCCGCGGAAGAAGATGTCCTCCACCGTTCCGCGCTCCGAAGCGTGGGGATAAATCTCCTTCTCGATCTTCGTGACGCGCACGAATTCGGGCCGGAGCACGGCTTTGGCATAGCCCTTTTCGTTTTCGAACCCGTGGAATCTGCCGTAATCCTCCACCTCGATCGATTCCCCGATGAATTTTGCGGCGAAGGGGGTCGCGGGATTTTTGTAAATATCCACCGGCGTCCCGATCTGCTCCACGCGTCCTTTGTTGGTGATGATGATCTCATCCGCGACCTCCACCGCCTCCTCCTGATCGTGCGTGACGAAAATGCTGGTGATGCCCACCTTGTTGATGGTTTTTCTCAGCCAGACGCGCAGCTCCTTGCGCACCTTGGCGTCAATGGCGGCGAACGGCTCGTCGAGCAGCAGCAGGTGGGGGTTCGGCGCCAGCGCGCGGGCAAAGGCCACCCGCTGCCTCTGCCCGCCGGAAAGCTGGTGCGGGCGGCGCTTTTCCAGCCCCTCCAGCCCGATCAGCCGGATCAGGCCGCCGACCCGCTCCTTGATGTAGGCCTTATCCTTCTTCTGCACTTCAAGCCCGAAAGCGATGTTTTCAAACACCGTCATGTAGCGGAAGAGGGCGTAATTCTGAAAGACAAAGCCGATTCCCCGCCGGCTGGCAGGCAGGTCGTTCACCCGCCGGCCGTTGATGACGATGCTGCCGCTGTCCGGCGTTTCCAGCCCGGCGATCATGCGCAGAATGGTGGTTTTCCCGCTGCCGGATGGCCCCAGCAGGCCGATCAGCCTGCCTTTTTCAATGGAAAAGCTGATGTCGTCCGCCGCCTGATACTCCCCGAACTTTTTATTGATATTCTGCAATTCCACATACATATCGTTTATCTCTCTTCTCTCTTGACGCGGTATTCCACAATGTTGCGCAGAATCAGTATGACGACCGCAATCAGAACCAAAATGGAGGAAACGGCAAAGGCGGCTGTCAGATGGAATTCGTTGAACAGAATCTCCACATGGAGGGGAAGGGTGTTGGTTTTCCCGCGCAGATGCCCGGATACCACCGATACCGCGCCGAATTCGCCCAGGCTCCGGGCGGTGCAGAGGATCACCCCGTACAGCAGCGCCCATTTGATGTGGGGAAAGGTGATCCGGCGGAAAATGGTAAAGCCCCCGGCCCCCATCAGCGCGGCGGCCTCTTCTTCGTCGCTGCCCTGCGCCTGCATCATGGGGATCAGCTCGCGCGAAACAAAGGGAAAGGTCACAAAAATCGTGGCCAGTACGATGCCGGGCACGGCGAACACGATTTTGAGATCCAGCGCTTCCAGAAGCGGATTGGCCCAGCCGATCCGCCCGAACACGAGAATGAAAACCAGGCCCGCGATGACGGGAGAGATGGAAAAGGGAATGTCGATCAGGGTGGTGAGCGCCTGCTTGCCCCGAAAGCGGAATTTGCTGATCGTCCACGCCGCGAAGATGCCGAACACGGTGTTGACGATGACCGTAATCGCGGTTGTCAGCAGGGTCAGCTGCAGCGCCTTGACCGCGTACACGTCGGTAACAGCCGAAAAAAAGGCGGCCCAGCCCTGCCGCAGGGCGTAGATCAGCACTGTGGCGAGGGGGAGCACCAGCATGACGATCAAAAACGCCACGCCCACCAGGATGAGGGCCCCTTTTGTGATTTTCTGCTTCAACCGGCTTACCCCCTTGCGATTTTATTGATCCTTGCCTGGAGCGAATTGATGCCGAACAGCAGGAGAAAGGCGAAAACGACCATGACCAGCGCGATGGAGGTCGCCGCGAAATAATTGAACTGCTCCAGCTTGTTCATGATGATCAGCGGCGTGATCTGCGTCTGGTAGGGGATGTTGCCTGCGATAAACACCACGCTGCCGTATTCCCCGATGCCGCGGGCAAAGGCGAGCCCGAATCCGGTCAGCGCGGCGGGCAGGATCTCCGGGAGCACCACCTTCCGGAAGATGCGGGAGCGGCTGGCCCCCAGCGTCAGAGCCGCCTCCTCATACTGCGGGTTCAGCTTTTCCAGCACCGGCTGGATGGAGCGCACCACAAAAGGGATCCCGATAAAGATCATGGCGATCACGATGCCGGTGGTGGTGTAGGAAATTTTGACGCCGATCCTGTCGAACCATCGGCCGATCCATCCCTTGTCGGAATACATCGTGGTCAGCGAGATGCCGGCCACCGAGGTGGGCAGGGCAAAGGGCAGCTCGATCAGGCCGTCCAGCACCCGCCGCAGCGGAAACTGGTACCGGGTCAGAATCCACGCGAGGAGGATCCCGAAAAACGCGTTGACCACGGCGGCGATGGCCGCGCAGGACAGGCTGACCCGATAGGTGGCCACTGTTTGCTTGTCGGTGACGACCCGCCAGAAATCGGAAAAGGTGGAGCCGGAAAGGGTCAGGAAGACCGAGAACAGGGGGATCAGCACAATCAGGCTGAGCATCGTGACCGTGACCCCCATGGAAAGGCCGAAGCCGGGAATCACCGTCCCCTTCCGCACTGGAAAGAATTTTTTCAAACGAGAATCCGCCCCCTTATGCCCGGCAGCTTGTGACAGTGCCATTACTTTTTATAAATCTGATCGAAGATCGCGCCGTCCGCAAAGAATTTTTCTGTGGCCTTATTCCAGCCCCCGAAATCATCGTCAATGTTGACCAGCTTGACGTTCAGATTGAAGGTGCCGCCGAATTCCTTCAGAATGTCGGGGTCGGAGGGGCGGTAAAAGTTCTTGGCTTCCAGACGCTGCGCCTCATCCGAATACAGGTATTCCAGATATGCTTTGGCAACCTCCTCCGTCCCGTGCTTTTTGACGTTGGCGTCCACTACCGCGACCGACGGCTGTGCCAGAATGCTCAGGGACGGGGTGACGATCTCAAAATCGTCGGGATGCTCTTTCTTGGAAAGATAGGCCTCGTTCTCCCAGGCAAGCAGCACGTCTCCCTGCCCGTTTTCCACAAAGGTGGTGGTCGCGCCGCGGGCCCCGGAATCCAGCACGGTCACGTTGGAGTACAGCGATTTCAGGAATTCCTTGTCCTTGGCTTCATCGCCGCCGAATTTTTTGTCCGCATAGGCCCAGGCTGCCAGGAAGTTCCACCGCGCGCCGCCGGAGCTTTTGGGGTCTGGAGTGATCACTTCCACCCCGGGCTTCACGACGTCATCCCAGTCCTTTATGTTCTTCGGGTTTCCCTTGCGGACCAGAAAAACGATGGTAGAGGTGTAGGGCGAGCTGCTTTTCGGGAATTCGTCCACCCATCCGTCGTCGATCAGGCCGCCCTTCTGCAATTCGTCCACGTCGCCCTCCAGCGCCAGCGTGACCACGTCGGCCTCGTTGCCCTCCAGCACCGAACGCGCCTGCTTGCCGGATCCGCCGTGGGATTGGGTGATTTCCACCTTCTGCCCCTTTTCCTTTTCCCAGTACTTCTGGAAAATCTGATTGTATTGCTCGTAAAGCTCGCGGGTCGGGTCATAGGAAACGTTGGTGATGGACACCGTCCCGGCGGCGGGTTTTGCGGCGGACTCCGCGTCGGAGCCGGCGGACGGGGAAGACTGATTCCCGGCGCAGCCGGTGAAAACGCCCAGAACTGAAGTCAGCGCGACCGTGAGAGCCGCGATCTTTTTCCATAAGGAAGATTTGTTTTTCATAGAGAAATTCCTCATTTCATCGTTTATTTTATTTTGATTGCTTCGGCCCGGTCAGGGCCGTTTCCTGCATCATAATCCCTGAAGCAGGACAACATCGAAAATGCACCGGGATACGCAGATTGTTTTGATTTAACATATGCCTCATCCTCAAAAACATACTCAATAGATATGTATAATATGATTTTAGTATACGGGAATTCCCTGGATTTTGCAACGGAAATTTAAGCAATCGTTTGCGCGCTCCTGCATGGATGAAATATCATGATTTCAGAAGGCAACATGTGAAATACTTTTTCTTGAAGTACAGCAAAGGAGAGAATATAATAAAAAATACAATTAAAGATATCTTTCAGGTCGCTGGATTTCCATCCATCTGACGGTTGGTAGCCTCCTGCCCCCAAAAGATATACTTTTAGATCAACGGTTTCGATCTCCCGCAGGCTTTTCGTCCCTGCCCTACACAAAATCCAGGCGTATTCGGTGGAAACTGCGGGCGTGTTCGATATTGACAGCGAGCTGGAATTGTGGTTCAGCGGATTGGGAAAAGTGAAGCTCGAATTTGTAAGCCACGCGGATGTGCCGGCCATTTGCCGGATGATCAGTGAGTTCGTATTGTAATTCCCGGAAACAGCTTGTCACGGCAGAAATAAAAATAAGGAGTTTTTCGAATGAACGAAAACAAATTATTACTGGCGATCAGTGAAATGATGGACAAAAAGCTGAATCCGATCCAAACGGGTCTCTCCGGCCTGAAAGGGGATGTCACCGGTCTGAAAACGGGCCAGGAATCCCTGCGGCAGGACGTCTCCGGCTTGAAGGCTGATGTTTCCACCCTGAAACAAGATTTCTCCGGCTTGAAGGGTGACGTTTCTGGTCTGAAAGGCGGGCAGGAGCTTTTGCAGCAAGAGGTAGCTGGGCTAACCGTTGGTCAGGAAGATTTAAAGCAAGCGCAAATCATGGCCGATATTAAGATGGAAAAAGGCCAAAAGTCTCTACAACAGCAGGTCACCAAGACCAATATTACTCTGGAAAACGACATCGGCAGGAAGATCTCTGCGCTGTTTGATGCGCACCAGCTGGACAGAGAAATGATTCAGTCCATTCAGGACTCGGTCGAAATGATTGAGGAAACCGTTGCTGTTAATGACTCTTTGTCAAAGATAAACGCACAGGACATCCATAAGCTGAAAGAAAAGATAGGATGAAAAAGGGTCCGTCCGCTACTGTGAATAGCGAACGGGCCCCGTGCTGTGGAAGCGTACTTGATCAGGATTCCTGCGGCGGCTGCGCCAGCCCCAATTCATCCAGCTTTTTTCTCAGCTTTAAGAAGTCCTCGAATGCTGCGGGCTTGTTGCCCGGGTTGCGGAGCAGCGCGGCGGGGTGAAGCGTCGCCATCATCAGGATGCCGCCCTTCTCGAAAAAGATCCCGTGTTCCTTTGTGATCTTCATATCCGGCTTAATCAGCTTCATCGCCGCGATGCGCCCCAGGCATACGATGATTTTCGGATGGACCAGGCTGACCTGCGCCCGCAGCCAGTCCAGGCAGGCTTCCTGCTCCTGCGGCTCCGGGTCCCGGTTCCTCGGCGGCCTGCATTTGACGATATTCGCAATGTAGACGTTGCTGCGCCGGTCCAGATCCACCGCGGCCAGCATCTTGTCCAGAAGCTTCCCGCCGAGCCCCACGAACGGTTCGCCCTGAAGGTCTTCGTTTTCCCCCGGGCCTTCCCCGATCAGCATCAGGTCCGCCTCGCGGTTGCCAACCCCGAACACCACATTGGTCCGCGTTTCACAAAGATCGCATTTCCGGCAGGTGCTGCAGGCGGATGTCAGTTCTTCCCAGGTCATATTCATGCAAAAAGCCTCCGTCTTTTCCTTTAATTCTTTATTATGTCCATCCTAATTATAACAAACGGGGCAGTGCCCGTTATAGTAAAATCATGAAATGAAAAACTGCTTGTCATGCTTCTGCGTTTTTTGGCATCTCGCGCCGTGAGGTTATTATAACACAAATCACCCGCGGGTGTTGATTTTTTTCCGCGTTTGAAGTAAAATAAAATCCCGGCATCACCGCCGCAGAATCCTGCCTGCGCAGGCCCTTCCTTCGGAAACGGGAGGAAATTCGAAAAAATAGTTGTGTTTTGAAACGGAATCGTTTATACTATTATAGTTAGCTTTTTAAAGCAAGGCAGAAATGCGTGCAATAGGATATGCGGCCGGGCGGGCTCTGTGCGGCCGGGCGCCGCGAACCATGTCAGGCGGGGAACCGAGCAGCATTAAACGGATTGCCGGGTGCGATGCAGGTTTGTCTGTTCGTCCGCATATCCTATTGCATGCCGTACCGCACAAGGCGGGCTGTCTTGCTTTCCATTTATCTGCTGTAAAGTGTGATGGGGGACGCAATGTATCAGGTTTTATACCGTAAATGGCGGCCGCAGAAATTTTCGGATGTTGTGGGACAGCCCCAGGTCACCGTTACGCTGAAAAACGAGCTGATGAAAAACCGGGTGGGGCACGCCTATCTGTTTACGGGGTCCCGCGGAACGGGGAAGACCACCTGCGCAAAGATTCTGGCGAAGGCGGTGAACTGCCTTGACCCCGAAAACGGGGATCCCTGCGGAAAATGCGCGGTTTGCCGCGGCATCGACGACGGCTCCGTGATGGATGTGGTGGAGATCGACGCCGCAAGCAACAACGGGGTGGAAAACATCCGCACGCTGAGGGAAGAGGCCAATTTCACACCGTCCGTCGCCCGGTACCGCGTTTACATCATCGACGAAGTGCATATGCTTTCCACGGGCGCTTTCAACGCTTTGCTGAAAACGCTGGAGGAGCCGCCGGCGCACGTCATTTTTATTCTCGCCACAACCGAGGTGCACAAGTTGCCCGCAACCATCCTCTCCCGCTGCCAGCGGTTCGACTTTCATCGGATTTCACCGGAAGAGATCGCCGGGCGGCTGGAATACATCGCGAAACAGGAAAATGCGGAGCTGGAGCACCCGGCGGCGCTTCTGATCGCCCGCCTGGCGGACGGCGCGCTGCGCGACGCGCTTTCTCTGCTGGATCAGTGCCTTGGCCGCGGCGGGCGGGTGACGGAGGAAGCCGTCGCCGAAACCGCCGGGCTTGCGGGGCGCGAGCATCTGTTCGAGCTGAGCGATGCGGTCTGCCGGAAGGATTCCGCGTCCGCGCTCGGCGTGATCGACCGCCTTTACAGCGCTTCGAAGGACATGGCTCGCCTGTGCGAAGAGCTTTCGCAGTATTTCCGCGGCCTGATGCTGATCAAAACCATGAGGGATGCCAGAAACATTCTGGCCGTACCGGATGACGAATATGAAAAGATGTCCGCTCAGGCTCTTTCCATGCCCTTGCCGGTGATCCTGCACTGTCTCGACGCGATGCAGGATTCGCTGGAACGCATGTACCGGGGCGGGAACCGCAGGATCGAAATGGAAATGGCGCTGATCAGGCTTTGCTCGCCGGAGCTCGACAGTTCTGTGGATGCGCTGGTGCGCCGCGTTTCCGCTTTGGAGCGCAGGCTTGCCTCGGGGGCCGTGCCTGCCGCTGTCCCGGCCGTTCAGGCGCCGCAGCCGGAAAAGATCGGGCCGGAGCCGGCGGAACAGCCGCGGGAAGCGGAGAATTCCAGGCCGGAACCGGAAAAAGCTTCGGAACCCTCCGGACCGGAACCCCTTGCACAGGAGAAACCGTCACCGCGCCCCGCGGAAGCCATGCAGGAAATCCAGGCTTCCGCCAAGCGGCTGGAGGCATGGCCCGAGGTCCTTCAGACCTTGCGGGAATACTCCCAGGCGGTGGCGGCATCCTTCAGCGGGTCCACCGCCTATGTCAGCGGCGAGTATGTGCTGATCGACGCGCCCAGCCCCATGGCGTTCGAGCTGCTCCGCCGTCCGGCGCAGCGGGATAAGATGCGGGAGGCCATCCGGCAGGTAACGGGCCGGGTGTATAAGCTGGGGCCGTATCAGAAAAGCGCCGCGCAGCAGGAGAAAAAGCCGGAGGACCCGCTTGAGGACCTGGAGGAGCTTGCCCGGGGCGCGGGCATCGAAGTGATTAAAAAATAACGGGAGGTTGTCATATTATGAAAGCGAGATTACCGGAGGGCTACGGCAAAGGGGGAGCGGCGAACCTTCAGCAGCTCGCGCGCCAGGCGCAGAAGCTTCAGGAGAATATGGATCAGGTTTCCGCCGAGCTGGAAGCGAAGGAATACTCGGCCACTTCCGGCGGAAACGCCGTCAAGGTGACCGTCACTGGAAAGATGGAGGTCAAGTCCATCAGCATTCAGCCGGAGGTCGTCGATCCCGAGGATGTCGAGATGCTTTCCGACCTGATCATCGCGGCCGTGAACGAGGCGCTGCGCGCCGCCGCCACGGAAAAATCCGAGCAGATGGAAAAGCTTTCCGGCGGCCTGAACATACCGGGGATGTTTTAACGGATGTCCGCCTATTATGTCGCGCCCCTGGCGCGTTTGATCGAGCAGTTTGAACGGCTTCCCGGGATCGGCCATAAAAGCGCCCAGCGCCTGGCGTATTATGTCCTGGGGCTTTCCAAGGAAGAGGCGGAGCAGTTTTCCGCGGCGATTCTGGAAGCGCACGAAAAGATCCACTACTGCAAAGTCTGCTGCAACCTGACTGATCAGGAGCTTTGCCCGATCTGCCGCAGCAGCGACCGCGACCGCTCCGTCATCTGCGTGGTGGAAGACCCGCGGGATGTGGTGTCGCTGGAGCGCACGGGCGAATTCAAGATGATGTACCACGTCCTGCACGGGGCGATCTCCCCGCTGAACGGCATCGGCCCGGATCAGCTCTGCATCAGGGAGCTGCTCGCTCGGGTGAAAAATCCGGAGGTGAAAGAGGTCATCATGGCGACGAATCCCACCGTGGAGGGCGAAGCCACCGCCATGTACCTTTCCCGCCTGCTCAAGCCGCTCGGCGTGCGGGTCACGCGCCTGGCCTACGGGATTCCCGTGGGCGGCGATCTGGAATACGCGGATGAGGTCACGCTGACCCGCGCGATGGAAGGGAGAAGCGAAATTTAAAGAAGGAGGCTTTTTTGACATGCCGGAAAAATCCTTTCAGACCATAGCGCGGAACAAAAAGGCCTTTCATGATTATTTCGTGGAGGAAAGCATGGAGGCGGGGATTGAGCTTTGCGGCACGGAGGTAAAAGCCCTGCGGCAGGGCAGGGCGAACCTGAAGGATGCATGGTGCTCCATTGAAAACGGAGAGATGCTCCTGAAAGGGATGCACATCAGCCCGTACGAGCAGGGGAACATCTTTAACCGGGATCCGCTGCGCGAGCGCCGACTGCTGATGCATAAGCGGGAGATTTTGAGGCTGTTCGGCCTTGTAAAGCAGCAGGGATATTCCCTGATTCCGATTTCCCTTTACTTCAAGGGATCCATGGTGAAGGTTCAGGTCGGCCTCTGCAAAGGCAAAAAGCTCTACGACAAGCGTCAGGATCTGGCAAACAAAGCGGCAAGGCGAGACATCGAGCGCGCAATGAAGGCAAAAAACAGGGCATGATAATGATCAGGCCTTGTTTGTAAAATCCAAAGTCTTGTCTGTTTCGGCTAAAATCGCGTCTGCCTGCGTCAAAAATACTCGGAATACGGAAAGTATTCCTGCGCTTTTTTCCTTGCCAGCCACAATTTTATCTCGAAAATCCGTCGTTCTTCAAAATAAAGTTTGATTGAAAAATTTTATGGGGATGTAAAGGTTTCGACGGGGATTGTGAGCCTCAGTAAGCGAGTAGCGGTGCGGAACCGCTATAAAATCCGCAATTTTTCAAAACAAACGACAACAATAAAGTTGCATTAGCAGCCTAATTTAGGCTGCCGTCTTTACCGGGAACACCGCGGCCCGGATAAAGGCGTCGATTAGCGGTGAACGTGAACCGGGTTACGCCTTTTCCCCGGTCATGACTTAAAGGCTACCAAAGCGCAGAGCCTGCCGCCGGGCGCTGCGCCGCGGGAATTTCAAATCAGCGGCTACACTCGTAGAAAGCTTTGGTAAGCGGTTTTCGGACAGGGGTTCGATTCCCCTCATCTCCACCAAAAGAGAGCCGGACGAACACCTATTGTTCGTCCGGCTCATGTTCGTATGGCCCTTTCTTGAGCCATCCAAAAGATCTGTTTACCGGTCAGGTTAAGTAAAACAATTTTATTAGTCGTCGATCATATTCAAATGAGTGTTAAGACAGGCAAAGCATCATATCAATGACGTCTTTTTATCGAAAAGGTCATGATACTTTTCGATGCTTACCCGAATAATATCGGTGGCCTCTTCCACGTCGCCGATGCCCTTTGCTGTGCTCTGTTTGCCTTCCAGCTGCTTGTAAATGGTAAAAAAGTGGATCATTTCATCAAAAATATGAGAGGGCAATTCCTGGATCGAGTGATACCCGTTGTAATTTGGGTCCCCAGTGGCAACGGCGATAATTTTTTCATCGCGGTCTCCGCCGTCCACCATATGGATGACGCCGATAGGACGGCTTGGGATGAGCGACAGCGGCTGAAATTTCTCGTCGCTGAGCATCAGCACATCCAACGGGTCGCCGTCCTCTGCCAATGTGAGCGGAATAAATCCATAATTCGAAGGGTAGTGCGTCGAGGTATACAGCACACGGTCAAGCCGCAGCAATCCGGTTTCCTTGTCGAGCTCATATTTGAGTTTGCTTCCTAAAGGGATTTCTACAACCGCATCAAATTTTACGGTGGATATTCGGGCTGGGTTGATATCATGCCAGATGTTCATAAAAATCCTCCATTCAAATATAAAATGAAAAAAGCTGATGCCCCTGCCGCTGCAGAAGTCATCAGCTCGATAGCGTTTCCGGCGATGCCGCGGGAGAACTTCATTCCCTTGTTAGGATTATAACATGGAATATTTTTGCTTTCAATAGTCTTTTACAGATATTTCCTAATCTGTGCATTCAAAATGTTGAAAATTCCTTCGGAACATCAAAAGCAGGCGGGCCTGTGCTGCTTGTCCCAGCCCCACAAGTGCATGTCATAGGGCGACGGCCGATTCCAAAATCACGAGTGCAGTTCCCTGATGGAATTGGGAGAACAGAAACGCAAAAACGATCCTGCGTTTCATCTGCTGTTCCGGCCATGAATGAAGGCGAAACAGCGGGGCCGGATCGCCTCTTTACGGGCGGGCCTGATCCCGTTCCTTTCTGTCTTTCCATTTCAGCAGCAGAGAGGAGTTGAAAATCACGGCGACGGAACCGGCATTATGTACCAAAGCGCCGACCACGGGATTCAGGATTCCAAGAATCGCGAGGATGGTCGCAATCACGTTCAAAGTCATCGCCGCGGTCAGATTGGTCCGGATGGTCGTCATGGTTTTCCGGGAAAGCTGCAGAAGATGGGGGATTTCCTTCATATTGTCGCTGACCAGGACGATGTCGGCGGCCTCGATCGCGATATCGCTTCCGATGCCGCCCATCGCGACGCCGACCCGGGCGGTTTTCAGCGCTGGGGCGTCGTTGATTCCGTCTCCCACCATGCAGACCGGCTCTCCGCCGCTTTCATATGTTCGGATGGCCGTCAGCTTGTCTTCCGGCAGGCAGCCGGCCCGGCGGTCGGCGATCCCGGCCGTGCGAGATCGGAAGAGCACAC